>Ga0080064_1000150_pt1 | contig 206584 bp, 211 predicted proteins | sample Subgrocontami54m_FD_69260 | JGI IMG/M metagenome (GOLD analysis project Ga0080064, IMG submission 69260) | Subsurface groundwater microbial communities from S. Glens Falls, New York, USA - GMW46 contaminated, 5.4 m (SPADES assembly) (version 2) ...
CCCGCCACCGCCGCCTCGCCCATTCCAAAAGCCCGTTCCTGTCAAAGCCCCCCCCCCCCCGCCCCCCCCCCGGCCGGCGGGGAGAGGGAGAAGAAGCAGAGCGTTGGCTTTCCTCCGTCATGGCCGGGCTCGTCCCGGCCATCCCGATGAGGGACGCACTGCCCACTTAAGCGAGATGCCCGCGACAAGCGCGGGCATGACAAACAAGAGAGCGCATCAATGCAAAATATCGACACCAATTCCGAGCCGGCTGCTCCGCAGAGTCCGGTATCCGGCAACGCGAAGGATTGGCGCTCGCTCAGCGATCTGCTTCACATCTGGGCATTATGCGATGGCGTGACCTGCCGCAGAGCGCGTGCTTGCCGCGGCGATTCACGCGCCTGCGTTCCGCGTTGCAGTCCGCTCGTGCCGTTGGACGTGAGAATGTGGGTTGCGGAGTTGGTCGAATGCAAGCGCGACGGCTTGAGCTTCGATGCGGCCCGCGGGGAATTGCCGCCGGAATGGGAGCAAGCCTGGGCTGCCTGGGGCGAAGCGGTACAGCGCATCGCGCGCAGAAATGGGAAGACCTCGCGCACTGACTCTTCTCTTGTCATCCCGGCCGAGCGTAGCGAGAGCCGGGACCCAGAAACGGTTTGTAGCGTCTATGGGTCCCGGATCGGTGCTACGCACCGTCCGGGATGACATCTCTGAGTTTGCCGCCTTGACGCGCCCTGCCCGTCCGATAAACCCAAAGCACGTCCGGGGCCGCCAGGTCCCGCCAGCACGAGGATTTCCATGACCGAACGCATTCCGGGTTTTTCCACGCTCGCCATCCACGCGGGTGCGCAGCCCGATCCGACCACCGGGGCGCGGGTGACGCCGATCTATCAAACGACCTCGTTCGTGTTCGATGACGTCGATCACGCCGCCTCGCTGTTCGGCTTGCAGACCTTCGGCAATATCTATTCCCGCATCGGCAATCCCACCAACGCCGTGCTGGAAGAGCGCATCGCCGCGCTCGAAGGCGGCACCGCGGGGCTCGCCGTCGGTTCGGGCCACGCCGCGCAGGTGATCGTGATGCACGCGCTGATGCGGCCGGGCGAGGAATTCGTCGCTTCCAAGAAGCTCTATGGCGGCTCGATCAACCAGTTCAATCACGCCTTCAAGAATTTCGACTGGAACGTGGTCTGGGCCGATCCGGACGATCCTTCGTCGTTCGAGCAGGCGGTGAGCCAGAAGACCAAGGCGATCTTCATCGAGTCCATCGCCAACCCCGGCGGCGTGATCACCGACATCGAAGCCATAGCCAAGATCGCCAAAAAGGCCGGCGTACCGCTGATCGTCGATAACACGCTGGCGACGCCCTACCTGTGCAAGCCGATCGATTACGGCGCGGACATCGTCGTGCATTCGCTGACGAAATTCCTCGGCGGCCACGGCAATTCGATCGGCGGCATGATCGTGGACGGCGGCACCTTCAACTGGTCGCGCGAAGGCCGCTATCCGATGCTGTCGGAGCCCCGCCCGGAATACAACGGCATGGTGCTGCACGAGACCTTCGGCAACTTCGCCTTCGCCATCGCCTGCCGCGTGCTGGGCCTGCGCGATATCGGCCCGGCGCTGTCGCCGTTCAACGCATTCCTGATCCTCACCGGCGTGGAAACCCTGCCGCTGCGCATGCGGCGCCATTGCGACAATGCGCTCGCCGTCGCGCAGTGGCTGGTCAAGCACCCCAAGGTCGCCTGGGTGAGTTACGCCGGCCTGCCGAGCGACCGCTATAACGGCCTGGCCAAGAAATATTGCCCGAACGGCGCAGGCGCGGTGCTCACCTTCGGGCTGAAGGGCGGCTACGAAGCCGGCGTGAAGCTCGTGTCCAACGTGATGCTGTTCTCGCATCTCGCCAACATCGGCGACACGCGCTCGCTCATCATCCATCCGGCCTCGACGACCCACCGCCAGCTCACCGACGCGCAAAAGACACAGGCTGGCGCGGGACCGGACGTGGTGCGGCTTTCGGTCGGCCTTGAGGACAAGGAGGACATCATCGCCGATCTCGAACAGGGCTTGGCGGCGGCGTGATTATCCGGGGTGGGTGGCAGGCGTGCCAGCGGTAAGCCGCTCCGTATGCACGACCGCGGCCGTCAGCGCGACCATCGCCATCGCCTGATGCAATAACGCCAGGCCCACCGGCGCTTGATACAGCAACGTCGCGATCCCAACGGCAACTTGTAGAAACAATATGCTTGCAAGCGCCAGCGCGCCGTTCAGCGCGGGCGCTGATAGCCTGCTCTTGAGTGAGTCAATGATGTGCAAAACGGCTGCGATGCAGAGCGCATAAGCCAGGATACGGTGGTTGAACTGCACCATCAGATCGTTCTCGAAGAAATTGCGCAGCGCCGGCGTGAGAAAAGTCAGGCGCTCCCACGACGGCACAAGCGAGCCGTCGATCAGCGGCCAAGTATTGTAGCTGAGGCCGGCGTCGAGTCCGGCCACCAGCGCGCCAGCGTAAATCTGTAGCAGCACCAGAACGAGGAGAGCGATCGCGCTCAGGCGTAACCGCCTCGGCACATCCAACGGCGTGCGCGGCGGGAGCTCCAGCGCGGTCCAGACCACGCCCGCGTAGATGATGCACGCGAGCGTGAGATGAAACGCAAGGCGATAGGGCGAAACGCTAACCCGCCCGTCGAGGCCGGAAGCCACCATCCACCAGCCAACCGCGCCTTGCAGGGCGCCGAGGGCGAAGATCGCCCATAGCCGCGCCCGCAATCGCGGTTCGATCCAGCCGCGCCACAAGAACCACAGGAAGGGAAACAGAAACGCAGCGCCAATCAGCCGGCCGAGCAGGCGATGCGTCCATTCCCACCAATAGATGGTCTTGAACTGCTCCAGGGTCATGCCGCGGTTGATCTGCTGATATTGCGAGGTGACCGCGTATTTTTCGAATTCCACCTGCCAGGCAGCTTCGCTCAAAGGTGGAAGCGTGCCTGTGACGGGCCTCCATTCCACGATCGAAAGACCGGATTCCGTCAACCGCGTAGCCCCGCCGACCAGGACCGTGATGAAAATCAGCGCGGCAACGGCGAGCAGCCACAGGCGGACGGCGCGGCGGCGGAAATCAAAATCGGAGCGGGCGTGATTCATCCGGCACTGACAGCTTGCGGTGGGTGGCGCGGACCATATAGTCGTGTGCCTACCCTCGCAACCAGCAGAGCCGACATACCGCCATGCCCATCCGCCTGCGCAAACTCATCGGCGCCTTCGCGCTGCTGACGCTGGTCATCGTCTGGGCGCTGGTGGCGATGGCGCTGGCGCAAACCGTGCTGACCTCGGTGAATGGCTGGCTGGCGGCGGTCTATTACGTCGTTGCCGGACTCGGCTGGGTACTGCCGGCCATGCCGCTGATCCGCTGGATGTCGCGCCCGGATGCGAAATAGACGCTGCGCTTAGCTCGCGTTGACGGGGCGAAAGCCGTTCCACAAGGCCGTCGCCGCACCCGACATGAGCACGCGCAGATACCGCATGCGCTGGTATTCGCCGTTGAGCGAAATCCTCGGCAGCGCCATCAGATGCTTTCGATGTTGCGCGAAAAGCACGCCCGGCCGCGTGGTCACCGCCGTCTTGAAGCCAAGCTCCTGGGCGATGCGGAATTCGCGCGGCCCGGCGGATGTCTTGTCGCCGATCGGATAGGCAAGATGCTGCGGCTTCACACCCAGCGACGCTTCGATCACCGCCCGGCTCATGTCCATTTCCGTGCGCGCGGCCTTCTCCGGCATCTTTCTCAGCATCGTGTGATTGACCGTATGCGCGCCGATGGTCACCAGCGGATCGGCCGCCAGCACCGAAAGCTCATCCCAGGACATGCATAGCTCGTCGCAGAAGGTCGCGATGTCGACCTGATAACGGCCGCTCAAGTCGCGCACGATGCGGCGCAATTCCTCCTCGCTGTCGAGGCGGCGCAGCCAGCTATAGATCGCGGCGAAGAGTTGACGCTTTTCCGCGACCGTGCGGCAGTCGAACCTTTTGTCCTTGCCGTCGACGACCATCCCGATGCGGCTGTTCTTTGCAATCACCGCTTCGAGCGCAAGCCACCACAATTCGCCCAACCGGTCGGGAAAGCTTGTCGGAATGTAAAGGCCGAATGGGATCTCGTATTTCTTCAGGATGGGATAGGCCCAGTTCAGCGTGTCGCGATAGCCGTCATCGATGGTCAGACAGACGAAACGGCGTCGGGAATATCCTTCCGTCAGGCGCTGATGCATCTCGTCGAGGCTGACGATGTCAAGCCGCGAGCGGCGCAAGCGCCGTGCCACCTTTTCCAGGAATTTTGGCGTCACTTCCAGCAGCCGGTTAGGCTGAAAGCGGTCGGGACGCGGCGGACGCACATGGTGCAGCGTCAGGATCATGCCCACGCCGCCGACCATGGGCCGCAGCAAGGCATGCGCGCCGCTGAAATACAGCGCCTCCATTCCCGCGCGGATAATGTTGTTCTTCAGTCCCGCCAAGATCGCTCCCCAATACGCTGCGCCAGGAAGCTTCCCCACCTTCCCGCGGTCCATCGTTGTAACGGAAACAATTGAAGGCCCGCTTAATCACCGAAACGCGGAGCCATACTATGAATAGGGTACTTTCTATCGTGTTTTCAAGTGGTTCTGATCAACTCTTGATGTTCACCATGGGACGCCGGTATCAGGGGAATGCCAACCCTTTATTGAGACTCCCCGTGCCATCGTGACGATGTGGCCCCAACAAACTCCGGTTCGCGGCATGGTCGGAATGAACACGGCAATACGCGCGGCTCCCGCGCATCAGCAAGACGGCGTGAGCGTTGGGAAATTCGCGAGCGTCCAAATTCTTGAGGACATGACGGCGGCAGAACCGGTCTGGCGGCGCCTGGAACAGGGAAACGCGCTTGCCACCCCCTATCAGAGCTTTGATCTGCTTTCCGCCTGGCAGCGCCATGCGGGAGCACGCGAGGGCGTGACGCCTTTCATCGTGATCGGCTTTGGCACAGACGGACAGCCGGCGTTCCTATGGCCACTCGGACGCTCCAAGCAAGGACCGCTCGGCACCCTGAGCTTTCTCGGCGGCAAGCATGTCAATTTCAATTTCGGCCTGTGGCGGCGCGACATCCTTCCGGCGCTAACCGCCGACGATGTGCAAGCCGTGCTGAACCGGATCGGCGAGCATGGCGGCGTGGATATGTGCACCTTCTTGCGGCAACCGCTCTCCTGGGAAGGAATAGCCAATCCTTTCGCGCTGCTGCCGCATCAGTCGTCCCCCAGCCATGCGCTTCGCCTTGCGCTCAGCGCGCCGGGAGAAGACCTCATCAAGGCAGTGCTCAGCCCTGCCATGCGCGGCCGTCTGCGGACCAAAGAGCGCAGGCTGCAACGGTTGCCCGGCTACCGTTACCTGCACGCCACCACGGCGGCTGATGTCGACCGCTTGCTGGAAGCATTCTTCCCGCTCAAGGCCAAGCACATGGCGGCGCAGGCGCTGCCCAACATCTTCGCCGAACCCGGCAATGACGCTTTCCTGCGCGAGGCCTGCCACCGGGGGCTGGGCAGCGGAAAACCGCTGATCGATATCCATGCGCTGGAAGGCGGCGGCGAATTGCTCGCACTCTTCGCGGGCATCAGCGACGGCCGGCGTTTCTCGGGCATGTTCAACACCTACACCATGAGCGACAACGCCCGGCAGAGCCCAGGCCTGATCCTGCTCACCCATATCGTCGGAAATCTCGCCGACCGCGGCTTCGAATGCTTCGACCTGGGCGTCGGCGAAGCGCACTACAAGACATTCTTCTGCAAGGAACCGGAGCCGCTGTTCGACAGCTTCCTGCCGCTCACGCCGCTCGGGCGTCTCGCCGCCATTGCCGCACGCGAGGGCAGCCGCCTCAAGCGTCACATCAAGCAAAGCGGGGCGTTGTGGAACCTAGTCCAGAAGCTGCGGCAAGGGTGGCGCGGGCGAGCGCCCGAAGCCGATTAGCCAGATGAATTAGGCCGCGACCGCTTCGCGCGGCCGTCCGAGCAGCATTGCCACATCGGCGAAACCAGCGGCCAATAGCCTATCGCGCACCGCCGCGGTGGCCGGATTTGTCACATTGGTTGCGACCAGCACGGCGCGCGGCGCCAAGCGCGCGAGCCGCTCGATGGCCATGTCAGGCAGCGCACCGGCGTCCACCACGACATGATCATAGGCGCGCGCCAAGGCATCGAGCGTGGCGGCGAGCCGCTGCGAGACCATAATGGCAGGCGCGTCGGAGCCCGCCTGGCCCACGGCAACGAGATGCAGCCGTGAGAACCGGTCGCGGGTGATGATCTCCGCGAACGAGGCTTGGCCGCGCACCAGCTCGGCGATGCCGGGCGCGTTCGGATCGCTGGAAATGATCGAGATATTCGGCGCATTGAGCGCCAGATCGACCAGGACCGCCTGACCGTCCTTCGCCAGGGCGCGGCCCAGGGCGATGGCGGTGTGGGTGGTCCCCACATTCCGCGCCGCCCCGACAATGGTGATGCGGCGGCCGGCCTCCCCTGCCCCGCGCAGCCCGCGCGCGATGTCGTCGATCGTCGTTGTCGGCACCGGCGTGTGCATCGGCACCGGCGCAGATGCGCGCATGGGCGTCGGCGCGCGCGGAACGATATCGGGCTCCGTGCGGCGCCGGAGCGCGCGGGTCGCGCCCCGCAGCGACTCGAGAAGAGATGGCCTCGCCGCCGGAATACCCACCATGTAGGACGTGCCGCCGAGCAACACGCTGGTGGCCACGAAACCGGCGGCCAGCAGCAAGGTTGTCACGGCGACCATCAGGATGATCGGCAGCTTTTTCGGGTATGACGGCGTGTTGGAGGCGACCGCGCGCGAGATGATGCGGGCATCCGCCGGAGCGGCTTCCAGGCTGTCGCGGGCGGAGGCTTCGCGGTATTTGGCCAGGTATGATTCGAGAAGATCGCGCTGCGCCTTGGCTTCGCGTTCAAGCGCGCGCAGCTCCACGTCTTCCCCGGTGCTGGATGCGGCCTGCCGCTTCAGCTGATCGATGCTGGCATTGAGCGTGTCCAGGCGGCCATCGGCGATTTTGGCATCGCTTTCAAGCGAGCGTACAATCCTTTCCGCTTCGCTGCGGATCTGATTCTCCAGATCGCTAACCTGGGCGCGCAATTCCTTGATGCGCGGGTGAAAGTCCAGCAGCGTCGCGGATTGTTCGGCCAATTGCGCGTGCAACGTGACCCGCTGTTCGGAAAGACGGCGGATCAGCTCCGAATTCAACACTTCCGACGCTTCCAATGGCTTGCCGGCCTTCAGCATGTCGCGGATGATTCGCGCCTTGTTTTCCGATTCCGCCTTCTGGCCGCGCGCGGCGGCTATCTGAGCATTGACGTCGGTAAGTTGCTGCGTCGCCAGCGAGGTGCTGTTGGCGCCCATGTAAAGGTTGGACTTGGAGCGGAATTCCTCGACCTTGGCCTCCGCCTCCCCCACCTTCTTGCGCATGTTGTCGATTTCGCCGGAGAGATATTGCCCGGCGCTGCGCGCCTGCTCCTGCTTGGCGGCCTGCTGCATTTCGAGATAGCCGTCGGCCACCGCATTGGCGACGCGCGCGGAAAGTTCGGGATCGCTCGATTCGAACGCAATCGCGATGACACGCGAGCGGTCCACCTGGGACACTGTCAGCCGGGCGAAGTAAGCCTCCAGCACCCGCTCCTCCGGCGTCATCCGCAGCGGATCGCGAGCAAGGCCGACCAGACCGAGCAGAATGCTGGGTATCGATGCGCCGCTGAGCACCGGATCGAATTCAGACCGCTCGCCGAGCTTGAGCTGGCGGACGACCTGGCGCGCAAGATCGCGCGACAGGATGACCTGCACCTGGCTGGCTATCGCTTCCTCGTCCACGAGGCTGCGATCCAATGTCTTGTCGGCTTCTGGGCGGAGATAAACGTTCTCGCGGCCCTCGATCAGAATCCGCGCTTCGGATCGATACCGCGTGCCCAGCGTGTTGACGACGATGAAGGTCAGCAGCGCCATGATGATGGCGGGACCGATGATATGCGCGCGGCGAAACCACAGTGCGCGCCCGAGCGCCCGCAATTCCAGCTCGTCTCCGATTCCGCTCCGCCTCGTCTGCACGCCAACCACCGGCATTCGCGACTCCATACGCTACACTCCACGCACGATGCCAAGGTTATGGTTGCTGCCGCGTTAATTTTCGCGCCCACGCGGCCTCAAACGCCCGCGATCGTTAGCATTTGTTAACCATGCAAGGCGTTAATCGGGCTTAACTCTTTGAGCCCGGATTCGCGCATGCGGGGTAGCCGTCTTCTGGTCGTGATGCTGGCCGCGCTGGCGCTTGCAGGCTGCCTGCGGCACGATCCGCCGCTGCCAGGGACGGCGACACAGGCGCAGGCTAATTCGGGCGCCCCCGTCTATCATGCCCAGACCATGCCGCCGCCGGCTTCCGCGCCGATGGCCCGTGGATTGTTCGCCCAGGGCGGTCCCATGGCGCAGATGCCCCTGCAGGGGAATTCTTGCGGTCCGCAGGGATGCGCGGCAACACCCGTGGTGCAGGCGCCACCCGCCCCTCCTGCCTACGCCGCTTATCCGCCACAGGTGGGCGCGATGCAGGGTTATGTGCTCGATGCCGGTGATAGATTGCGCATCACCGTCTTCAGCCAGCAGGAGCTGACCAGTTCCTTTGCGGTGGATGCAGCCGGTAATATCACCATACCGCAGGTGGGAATGGTGCCCGCGCGCGGGTTCACCACCGAGCAGCTTTCCCAATCCATCTCCGAGCGCCTGCGCCATGGCTCTATCCGGGAGCCGCAGGTGGCGATCGAGATCGAGGCCTACCGGCCCTTGCGACCCCGCGATACACCCCGCATCAGCAATAGGTGGTTTTGAGGGATGAGAGAGACGCCCTCGACCCCTCTCAATATCCTGCATGTGTTCCGGGCGCCCGTGGGCGGGCTGTTCCGCCATGTGGTCGATCTCACGCGCGGCCAGATTGCGCGCGGCCACAAGGTCGGACTGATCGCGGACAGCACCACCGGAGGCCCGCAGGCCGAGGCCATGCTTGCCGATCTCTCAAAAAACCTGGCGCTTGGCATTTCACGCATGCCGGTGCGCCGCCATCTCGGTCCGCGCGATATCGGGGGCATCTTCCATGTATCTCGGCGGATCGCGGAAACCGGCGCCCATGTCGTCCACGGCCACGGCGCGAAAGGCGGCGCCTATGCGCGGCTCGCGTCCGCGCCAAAGGGGTCGATCCGCGTCTATACGCCCCACGGTGGCAGCCTGCTCTTCCGGCCGAACGCGTTGCTCGGAACGCTCTATCTGCGGCTCGAAAATATTCTCATGCGGCGCGGCGACCTGTTTCTCTTCGAGAGCGCTTACAGTGAGCAGGTCTTCCGCGCCAATGTCGGCAATCCCAAAGGGATCGTGCGCGTGATCCATAACGGCGTCGGCGAAGCGGACTTCGGGCCTGTCGAATGCGCGCCGGACGCGACCGATCTCGTTTTTGTCGGCGAGTTTCGCCCGGTCAAAGGAATAGATGTCCTTATTGCCGCGATCGCATTGCTGCATCGAGCGGGCCGGCGCGTAACCGCGACCATTGTCGGCCACGGCCCCGAAGAAGGAGCGTTGCGGGCGCAGGCGGTCATGGCCGGCCTCGCGGACCACGTCCGTTTCGTTCCCGCCATGCCCGCACGGCGCGCCTTCGCCCTTGGCCGCCTGATGGTTGTTCCTTCGCGTTCGGAATCCTTGCCCTACATTGTCCTGGAAGCGGCCGGAGCGGGAATCCCGCTGATCGCGACCGAGGTGGGCGGTATCCCGGAAATCTTCGGCCCTCAAAGCAGCCGTTTAATTCCGCGGGAGGATCCGGATGCCCTGGCCGAGGCCATCGCAAGCGCGCTGGAAGATCAGGTAGCGACCAGGGAATCGGCCGATGCCTTGCAACAGCGGGTGCGAGATTCGTTCTCCGTGGACGTCATGGTCGATCGCGTACTGGAGGCGTATCGACAGGCTCTCCGGGCGGCCTAAGCATTTGTTGAGACTTTTTAAATAAAGTCACCGCGCAATGGGGAAGGCGTCTACGTGTCCGGAATAGAGGCGCGGGAGCCTTGATCGGCGTCATTATGAGCGAATTCGACACGCGCAGCATGGTCAATGCGAAAACCGCGGCAGTCTCCGCCGCTGGGCAGATTCCGCCCGCGCGCACTCCCCCGCGCGCATTATCCCCGGAGGCAATGGCAATCGCGGCGGAATACACGCCGCCATCTTATTCCGCCGTTGTGGTCGCCGGCGTCGTGCGGATGATCGAATTCTGCCTGATCGCCGTCGTCGGCTTTGCCGTCTACAGCATTTATGTCCTGCCCACGAACAATTTTGCCTGGCATTATCTGGCGGCCGTCGCCAGCATCGCGGCCGTGAGCGTCCTGGCATTCCAGACCGCCGGCATCTATCGCGTCCAATCTTTCCGCAGCCGCGCCGGACAATATGCCCGGCTTATCGCCGCATGGTCGATCGTCTTACTTCTGTTCAGCGCCGTTTCGTTTCTGGGCAAATGGCAGGAAATGTTCTCACGGGTTTGGATGCTCTCCTTCTATTTGATCGGCATGGCGACCTTGATCGGCTTCCGCGTCGTGCTGTTCAGCGTCATCCGTCAATGGACCCGCGAGGGACGGCTTACCCGCCGCACCGTCGTTGTCGGCGGCGGCGAACTGGGCGAGGCGCTGATCAGTCAATTCAAGGACCAGCGCGATTCCGATGTGCGCATCGTCGGCTTGTTCGACGACCGCAACGATGACCGCTCGCCCAACACGATCGGCGGCCAGCGCAAGCTCGGAACGGTTGACGACCTGGTCGAATTCGCCCGCCGCACCCGCATCGACCTCGTGATCTTCTCCCTGCCGATTTCCGCGGAGACACGGCTTCTGCAAATGCTGCGCAAGCTGTGGGTGCTGCCCGTCGATATCCGGCTGGCGGCGCATATCAACAAGCTGAAATTCCGGCCGCGTTCCTACTCATATCTCGGAACTGTGCCGGTGCTCGACGTGTTTGATCGCCCGATCGCCGATTGGGACGTGGTGATGAAGTGGCTGTTCGATAAAGTCATCGGCGGCATGTTGCTGCTGCTGGCGCTTCCCCTGATGGCGCTCATCGCGCTCGCCATCAAGCTCGAAAGCCGCGGCCCGGTGATCTTCAAGCAGAAGCGCTATGGCTTCAACAACGAGATGGTCGAGGTCTATAAATTCCGTTCGATGTATGAAGACAAGGCCGACACCACCGCCTCCAAGCTTGTCACCAAGGACGATCCGAGGGTCACGCGCGTTGGCCGCATCATCCGCAAAACCAGCCTGGACGAGCTGCCCCAACTCTTCAACGTCGTCTTCAACGGCAACCTGTCACTCGTCGGCCCGCGCCCGCATGCGGTGAATGCCCGGGCGGAGCAGCGGCTCTATGACGAAGCGGTCGACGGTTACTTCGCCCGCCACCGCGTTAAGCCGGGCATCACCGGCTGGGCGCAGATCAACGGCTGGCGCGGAGAGACGGATACGTCGGAGAAGATCCAGGCTCGCGTCGAGCATGACCTCTATTACATCGAGAACTGGTCCTTGCTGTTCGACTTCTACATCGTGGCGCGCACGCCATTCGCGCTCCTGAGAACCGAGAACGCCTATTGATCCGCTCTCCCGAGGCTGAGGCCTATCTCGCGGGTGATATCCCGGCCTCCAGCGCGGCGCCGGTGGCGGCAAAATTGCTGCACGCCGCTCTCTTCTTTGCCATTCTGCTCAGCCCCCTCGTCTTCATCGAGCCTTCGCCTTACGAGGCCGGAACCGCGCTGCTGGCGCTTGCGTGCCTGGTGGCCGGCGTAAGGATCGATCCAAAAATTCTTCCTCTCGCCATCCTCCTCATCATCTTGAATGCCGGCGGGGCGATGACCCTGCTGCCCATGATGGACAACAGCCGCGCGCTCATCTACGCGGCGATTTCATTTTATCTGGCGGTGACGACCATCGTCTTTGCCTGTCTCTTCGTGGAAGACAGTTTCCGGCGGCTGGAAATCATGCGGCGCGCCTATCTCGTCGCCGCCGTGCTCGTATCCCTCATCGGCATAGCGGGATATTTCGGCCTCATCCCGGACGCGGCGCTTTACGGCCGCGCGCGCGCGACATTCAAGGACCCGAACGTGTTCGGGCCGTTCCTCATCCTTCCGTTGATGTTCTTGATGCAATCGTTGTTCGCGCAATTCCGGATCCGCAATCTCCTCCTTTTCTGCTTGGTCGCCTTTGCGCTGCTGTTGAGCTTTTCCCGTGGCGCCTGGGCGCATTTCCTCCTTTCCGCCGCCGTGCTCGTCGTCTTGACGTTCCTCACGGCGCCGGATGTCCGCACGCGGGTTCGGCTGATCCTGCTGAGTATCGTATCGGTCGCGGCGCTGGCCGGGCTTTTGACCGTGGCGCTCTCCTTCGGCACCGTTGGCGACGTGTTCGAAAAACGCGCCAAGCTCACCCAATCCTACGATGTCCGCAGCGGCGGGCGGTTCGATTTGCAGAGCAAGGCCGCTGACGTTCTGCTGGAGAATCCCGGCGGCCTGGGCCCGCACGAATTCGAACGGGTCTATGGCGGCCAGCAGCACAACGTCTATCTTCAGGCGTTCCTGGTCTATGGCTGGGCCGGCGGCTTCGCCTATGTGACCCTGCTCATCCTCACGTTACTGCTGGGGCTCCGGCTGAGCATCGTGCCGACGCCGTTGCAGCCTTATCTTATCGCCACGCTGGCAACCTTTTTCGGCCTGATCGCGGAAGGCTTCATCATCGATACCGATCACTGGCGGCATTTCTATCTGATCCTCGGCTTGATCTGGGGCTTGGCGGCGGCAACGCTCAATCTTATTCGGCGTGATCGCCAGCGGCTCGCCTGACGCCGCATGCACGTCCTGGTCAACGATTTCATCGGCGGGGTTCTGGACCGCGGCATTCCGCTCTATGTGCGGAATTTGGTTCAGGGGCTGCGCCAAGAAGGCGTGCGGGTGACCGTCGTCCGCGCGCCCGCCGTTTTCCGCAAGATTCCGCGAGGGGCGTTTTACATTATAGCGGTGATGATGGAGCAGCTCGTGCTGCCGCTCATCGGGCTCCTATTGCGCGCGGACGTCACGATTTATCCGTACAACACCATGGCCATCGCGGACATGCTTTCGCGGCGGGGACGGATCGTCGTGCATGATCTGGAACTGCTCAATCGGTCGCGCCTCTCTCCCGCCCGGCTCTATTGCACGGTCTGCTACGCCATCATCCGGCGCCTTGCCTATCCGGTTTTCACAATCGCCGATCTCATTCAAAAGAAAATCCTCGAGCGCGGCATTTTCGGCCGAGCGCCGGTCAAGCTGCTGCCCAACACCTTTTACATTTTCGAAGAGCTTGTCCGCGCGAATGGCCCCGGGGCGGTGACGGAGAAATCCATCCTGCTCTGCACCGGCTCCACGGAGAACAAGGACCTCGCTTCCGTGGTCTCGGAATATCTGCCGCTCGCGCTTTCGCAAGGCTGGCGCATCTCCATCCTGGGCCTGCACAAGAAAAATGACGCGGCGATCCTGGAACCGCTGCGCCCTTTTCTGTCTTCGGGTCAGCTCAAGCTGTGCGGCCAGCTTACCGACAGTGAAGTCGCGCGAGAATATTTGTCGCATCAGGCCGTCTGGGTGCATTCCCGGCGCGAAGGTTTTGGCCGCTGCGTCGTGGAAGGCCGGCTAGCGGGCCGGCCGGTGGTTTGCAGCGCCATTCCCGAATTAGTGACCCTGAAAGATGCGGGTGTATTTTTCTATGACCATGCCGCCGGCTTCGGCGAGCGGCTTGGAACGCTTGCCGGCCAAGCGGACTCGCTGCCGGGCTACGCCGGCTACCCCTACCGCCGGATGCTCCGCGACGCTATCCACGCGGGATTATGAAGGGGAGAACGGCCATGTTGCGTGACTTTGCCCCCGCCCCTATAGTCCGCGCCTTCGTCGGAGCGTAGCGCAGCCCGGTTAGCGCACCTGCCTGGGGGGCAGGGGGTCGGGAGTTCAAATCTCCCCGCTCCGACCATTCATAACTTCCCCGCATCTCCATCAAAATCGCCGCCCGCTCGCTCCCGCCCATTTCTATACTCATGGGTTTTCGGGAATGCGCCGTGCCGATCATCGTGCGCGGGAACTGTTTGCTTCCCGAAAAGTTAATGCTGCGAGACGCGCTCGCCGAGCGCGGCGGCTCTACGGTCGTGCTTTTCCGGAATACGTGGGGCCCGTTTCAACAGGAGAGAGTCATGACCAAATTACTGACGCATGCGGCTTTGGCCGCGGTGTTGGCGGGTGCCTTCGCCGTCACCACGACCACGCCTTCCCGCGCGGACAACGATACTTGGATAGCCGCAGGTGCCGGATTTGCTGCCGGAACGCTGATCGGCGCCGCCGCGGCCAATGCGAATGCGAATGTCTATTACGGACCGGGCTACGCCTATGCTCCGGGTTATCCGTATGGCTATGCATCTGCTTATCCGTACGGCTACGCCTCGGCGTATCCATATGGTTATGCGTATGCCCCGGCTCCCGCCTACGCTTATGTGGAAGCACCGGCCTACGTCGCTGTCGCGCCGGCACCGCGAGCCTATGGTTATGCCTACGCGCCGGCCCGCACCGAGTGGTCTATAAAGAACTCGGATCCGGACCCCCGTATCGGCGGGTCGGTGAGAGTCGGCGACAACTAAGCGCCGTCTCTATTCGAACGAAAAACCCCGGCTCACAGCCGGGGTTTTTTGTTTCGTCGCGGACTTGTGAGTTTCAGGCCTTGGCCAAAGAGGGGAAGCGGCAAGACACCGATGGGAAAAAATGATAGCAACACTGACCATCATGAATAGGCCAGCGGCGATGAAAATCCTGGTTGCTGCGGCGGCGCTCGCGGCTTTTGTCGCATCGCCTTGGGACACTGCCTCGGCGCAAACGCCGGCGGCGAAGCAAGCCAGCGAGAAAAAGAAACCGCCCGCCACGCCGAAACCGAATACGCAGCGATCGTCCCCGTATTCCAGCAACCCGGAATACGATGTCTACGTGGATGGGGAATACGCCGGTTCCGATCCCGATCCGCTTGTCCGCTGGCAATTGCGAAGGGAGGGGACCGGGAGAGTCCGCCGGGACTAATACCCCAAGCGACGGAGCCAGTGCCTTTTACATCAGCACCGTATCGAGCAGCCGCCGGCATTCGCCGAGTTCGTGCAGCACCGCTTGCAATTTACGCACATGATCGGCCGGCAAAACGGCGCTTGAGCTTCCCAAGCCGGCGGCGTCACGCCGTGGCGACGGAATGCCAAGGCGAGGTTCGTGGCGTTCAATCCTGGAATCGCCGCCGCGCAATGAGAGGGCCGGTTCATGCCCGCGCTCTTCGCCCGCGGCCATCTCATCATCCAGCATCTCGTCGGCCGCGGCGCGCGGTGGCTGCGCTGCGCCCGCCTGCCAGACATTCTGCACGAATTTGATGCCTTGTTCCTTGAGAATGCGCTGCACGCCGCGGATGGTGTAGCCTTCGCCATACAAGAGATGGCGGATCCCGCGCAGCAGATCGACATCGTCGGCACGGTAATAGCGCCGCCCGCCGGCGCGTTTCATCGGCCGGATATGCGTGAACCGGCTCTCCCAAAAACGCAAAACGTGCTGCGGGACATCGAGGTCGTCAGCGACCTCGCTGATTGTGCGGAAAGCATCCGGTCCCTTGTCCAAAGCGGCGTGCTCCTATCGCGCGCCGCCCGGCCTAGGCGACGCCGGTGTCATGGCCGTTGATGCGCTGCTTGAGGATGGCGGAGGGCTTGAACACCATCACCCGGCGCGGGGAGATGGGCACTTCCTTGCCGGTCTTGGGGTTACGGCCGATCCGCTGGCCCTTCTTGCGCACCACGAAGGATCCGAAGGAGGAGAGTTTTACCGTTTCTCCCCGTTCCAGGCAGTCGGTGATCTCTTTGAGAACCAATTCGACGAGAGTCGAGGATTCCGTGCGCGACAAACCTACCTTTTGGTAGACCGCCTCGCACAGGTCCGCACGTGTCACTGTTTTTCCGGTCATCGCCTGCCCCGCTGTCGGCGATTATAGGCTACTGAAATATCGACGATATTAGCATTAACTAACCCGGTCAACGGGGACTTACCAGCGCAAAAGAACCGAACCCCAGGTGAATCCGCCGCCCATGGCCTCGAGCAGGAGCAGGTCGCCGCGCTTGACCCGGCCATCAGTGACGGCGGCGCACAGCGCCAGGGGTATCGATGCCGCGGAGGTATTGCCATGGCGATCCACGGTAATGACCACTTTCTTCGGATCGATGCCCAGCTTATGGGCGGAGTCGTCGATGATCCGCTTATTCGCCTGATGCGGAATGAACCAATCGATGTCCGCGGCCGTATAGCCCGTCGCCTTGAAGGCGTCATCGATCACATCGGTGATCATCGCGACTGCGTGCTTGAAAACGGCGCGGCCTTCCATGCGCACCACCCCCGCCGTCCCGGTCGTTGAAATACCCCCGTCGGCGTAAAGCTTGTTTTTGTGACGGCCATCCGAGCGCAAATGGGCGGTGAGGATGCCACGGTCCTCCCGCGTGCCGGGCTGCGGCTGCAATTCCATCACCACGGCGCCAGCCCCGTCACCGAAAAGGACGCAGGTGGTCCGGTCCTTCCAGTCGACGAGGCGGGAGAAGGTCTCCGCGCCGATCACCAGGGCGCGCTTGAACATTCCCGCCTTGAGCAATCCGTCAGCGGTAGCCAGTCCGTAGACGAAGCCCGAGCACACCGCCTGAAGGTCGAAGGCTGCGCCGTGGCTTATGCCGAGAGCGGCCTGCACCTGCACAGCGGTAGCTGGAAAACTATGGTCCGCGGTCGAGGTCGCAAGCACGATCAGATCGATCGACTGCGCATCGACGCCGGCGTCCGCCAACGCGGCGCGGGCGGCGTGAAGCGCGAGGTCGGAGGTGTATTCACCGGGCGCCGCGATGTGCCGCTCGCGGATGCCCGTGCGCTGCGCGATCCATTCATCCGTCGTGTCAACCGTCTTCGCCAGTTCGGCGTTGGTGACGACGCGGCTCGGCAAATAGGAGCCGCAGCCCAGCACAACAGAACGCATGACCGTCACGAAGCCGCTCCCCCCACCAGACGTGTTGTTGTTGGGCGTCCCGCGTCGTGGCCAAGCACCTGTCCGATCTTTGCCAGAAGTTCGTTGCGGACCATGCCATAGCCGATATCGACGGCGGCGGCGAACCCCTCCGCGTCGGTGCCGCCGTGGCTCTTGATCACGATGCCGTTGAGGCCGAGAAAGACGCCGCCATTGGCTTTGCGCGGGTCCATCTTTTCCCGCACGGCGCGGAACGCATCGCGCGCGAACAGATAGCCGATCTTGGCGCGCAGGGTCCGCATCATGGCCCCGCGCAGATATTCGCCGATCTGCCGCGCGGTGCCTTCGGCCGCCTTGAGCGCGATATTGCCGGCAAAACCCTCAGTCACGACGACATCCACCGTTCCCTTGCCGATATCGTCGGCTTCGACGAAGCCGACATAGTCGAGATGCGGCAGCGGCTGCTCACGCAGGATGCGTCCCGCCTCGCGCACCGGCTCCAATCCCTTGACCTCTTCCACGCCGATATTGAGCAGGCCCACCGTCGGCCGGTCGATATTGAACAGGACGCGCGCCATCGCGCTGCCCATGGCGGCGAGATGGACGAGATGCTCGGCATCAGCCCCGATCGATGCGCCGACGTCGAGGACGATGGAGTCGCCTTTCAGCGTGGGCCAGACCGCGGCGATCGCGGGCCGGCCAATTCCGGCCATCATCCGCAGATTGAATTTCGACATCGCCATCAGCGCGCCGGTATTGCCCGCCGATACGGCGACATCGGCTTCGCCCTTCTTCACCGCATCCAGGGCCAGCCACATGGAGGATTTCCAGCGGCCATGGCGCAGCGCCTGGCTCGGCTTGTCGTCCATCTTCACCACCACGTCGGTGTGCACGAGGCGCGAGGCCGCTTTCAGGCGGGGATGCGCTTTCAGGAGGGGTTCCACCACAGCCGCGTTGCCGAAAATGATCAGCTCGGTATCAGGATGCCGCAAGAGCGACAGCTCGGCCCCCGGGATGACCACCGAAGGCCCGTGGTCGCCTCCCATGGCGTCGAGCGCGATACGGACCTTATGGGGCATGAATGGACCTTGAGGGCAGGAAACGCCGGAAGGTCGCTCCCCCGGGCGCGGCGGGGGCCGACAATAGCCTGTCGGATGCTCGACACAAAGAGGCCAAGTCGCGGTCAATCATCCTTGCCGCCCTGGCCTTTTTTCAATGCCGCCAATGCGGCGAAAGGATGGGCCCCGGCGTCCTTCGCGGGCTGCGGCTCAAAGGCCACCCCCGGCTTGCGGGGATAAGGATCGATGCCGAGCAGAAGGAATTCGATGGCGAGGGAGCCGAGATCGATCACGTCTCCAGCGAGCGGCTCGGGCGCATCTGGGTCGATGTTCTTTTCCGCCACCCCTGTGGCGCCTTCTCTGTCGGCCGGAGCTTCCATCGGCGGAGCAAATAAAACGTTCACGTTCTCGTCCACCTCATTCTCGATCGGATCGAGCGTGACCACGCAGGTCTGCCCGACCCTGGCGGCAACGCGGCCGGTGACGCGCAGCCCCTGAGCGCCGTGAGGCGCAAGGTCGAACGCCGCCTCTAGCCGCGGCAGCGCGCGCAGCCCGGCAAGCTTGGCCACCTCGGCGCGCGTCTCCTCGTTGGCCGAGAGTTCAAATCGCCGGCCGGTATCGGGAATGTCGGAAAGCGCGACAGGCACGCTCCATGGGAGCTTGTTTTCGCTCATTTTCACCCGATCACAAGGTTTCGGGGGTGGGAAAACTGATCTGTCCGGCTGCAAGGCAGGCATCCTGCTGGCGCGTAAGCCCGGCGTCCACCGTCATCACATAAGTGGCGAGCCGCCGTGCGTCCTCCGAGTGACGCTCAAGCCCGGAAAATACGTTCCGCATGAGAGCCTCCGCAGCCGCCTGCTTGTCGCCTGCCGTCAGGGCAGCTTCGTAGGCCGCGGCCCGGCCATAGAAAGCTTCCCCAATCCGGCGCATGTGACGGGGCACCGCCAGGTCGCCAATGCCCATCTCGCGGAGGTTGCCGTCCATATCGCTACAGAACCGGTCGAAAACGTCCTGGCCGAGCGGCTGCACGGCATCCGAGCCGGCGCGGACGCGGCGGTAGAACAAGAACGTATGGAGCAGAACCATCTCCAGGCGGCCTTCCACCGTATCGGGGACTTGATAGGTTTTGTAAAACGTCGGCGACCGGGCTTGCGCCACGATCGCGCCATACAGAGCGGCGATGGTATCTTCTCTGCGATCGCTGCGAAAAAGGGCCAATTTCATTAGGATAACTCGTTAACCGCCCTCACTTATTAGCGCTCGGACCCGCTTGAGCCAACATTGCATTTTGCGGGTCTGGCGGTTACGTCAACGGAACTCTGGATGCAAGGGCAAATGGAAAAACCGCCTCACGGGGATAGTTTTCGATCTCGCGCCTTCCGGTCCGGCAGGGCCACAGCGGGCGTTTTAGCCCTTGGCCTGTTGCTGGGTGGATGCGGCGGCCTTACCCAAGTCTATCAGCGCGGCTATGTCATTCCCGAAGGCGCGTTGGAGCAGATCCCTCTTGGCGCGACGCAGGAACAAGTTCTGATCGTGATGGGTACGCCCTCCACCGTCGCCACGGTGAGCGGCGAGGCTTTCTATTACATTTCCCAGCGCACCGAGAAGGCGATTGCCTTCATGCCGGATAAACCGGTCGAGCAACGGGTGGTCGCCATCTACTTCGACAAGAACCGCCGCGTAGAGAAACTCGCCGACTACGGCATGCGCGATGGCAAGCTGTTCGACTACGTGAGCCGCACCACGCCGACCAGCGGCCGCGAAGCGAACTATCTCCAGTCCATCTTCAGCGGCCTCTTGAAGTTTTGATCAGCCGGGCGCGCGCCGCCCTCGCCCTATTGGTGAGCGAGGATGGCGAGCAGCAGCAGCGCGACGATGTTGGTGATCTTGATCATCGGATTCACCGCCGGTCCCGCCGTGTCCTTGTAGGGATCGCCGACCGTATCGCCGGTCACGGCCGCCTTATGCGCTTCCGAGCCCTTGCCGCCGTAGTGGCCGTCCTCGATGTATTTCTTGGCATTGTCCCACGCGCCGCCGCCTGAGGTCATCGAGATGGCGACAAACAGGCCCGTCACGATCACGCCCAGCAGCATCGCGCCTACCGCCGCGAAGCCCGCGGACTTGCCCACCGCGCCGCCACCCGCGACGAAATAGATGAGGTAATAGACCACGATGGGCGACAAGACCGGCAACAGCGAAGGAATGATCATTTCCTTGATCGCCGCCTTGGTCAGCATGTCCACGGCGCGGCCGTAATCGGGCTTGTCCTTGTAGGTCATGATGCCCGGCTTCTCGCGGAACTGCCGGCGCACTTCCTCGACAATCGCGCCAGCGGCACGTCCGACGGCGGTCATACCCATGGCGCCGAACAAGTAGGGCAAGAGCCCGCCGAACAGCAGCCCGACGACGACGTAAGGATTGGTCAGCGAGAAATCGAGCTTCACGCCGGCGAAGTATTTGTACGTCTGCGCATTGGCGATGAAGAATTTCAGATCTTCATTGTACGCCGCGAACAGCACCAGCGCGCCGAGACCGGCGGAGCCAATGGCGTAGCCCTTGGTGATGGCCTTGGTGGTGTTGCCCACCGCATCGAGCGCGTCGGTGGACTTGCGCACTTCTTTCGGCAAGCCCGCCATCTCGGCGATGCCGCCGGCGTTGTCCGTCACCGGACCGAAGGCGTCGAGCGCCACCACCATGCCCGCGAGCGCCAGCATGGTCGTCACCGCGATGGCGATGCCGAACAATCCAGCCAGCCCATAGGCGAAGAGGATACCCGCGATGATGACCAGCGCCGGAAGCGCCGTGGCCTCCATGGAAATCGCCAAGCCCTGGATGATGTTGGTGCCGTGGCCCGTCACCGACGACGCAGCGATGGATTTCACCGGGCGGAAATTGGTGCCGGTGTAGTATTCCGTGATCCAGATGATGAGGCCGGTCACCACAAGGCCGACCACGCCGCAGAGGAACAGGTTCATGCCGGTGTAGGAGGCACCCGCGATCGGCCCGAATCCGATCAGCGCGTAGATCACGTAGGCGATGGCGCCGAGCGACAGCACCGCCGAAGCGATAAAGCCCTTATAAAGCGCGCCCATGATCGACTGGGTGGCGCCGAGCTTGACGAAGAAAGTGCCGATGATGGACGTGATGATGCACGCGCCGCCAATAGCAAGCGGCAGCGTCATCATGGGTACCAGCAGCGGGCCGTTGGCGAAGAAGATCGACGCCAGCACCATGGTGGCCACGATGGTCACCGCATAGGTTTCGAACAAATCCGCCGCCATGCCTGCGCAATCACCGACGTTGTCGCCCACGTTGTCGGCTATGGTGGCCGGATTGCGCGGATCATCTTCCGGGATACCGGCTTCGACTTTGCCCACGAGGTCGCCGCCCACGTCGGCGCCCTTGGTGAAGATGCCGCCGCCGAGACGGGCGAAGATGGAGATCAGCGAAGCGCCGAAGCCGAGCGCCACCAGCGCGTCGATCACCTGGCGGTCACTGGGCTTTAGGCCCGTCGGGCCGGTGAGGAACCAGAAATAGACAGCGACGCCGAGCAACGCGAGGCCTGCCACGAACATCCCAGTGATCGCGCCCGACTTGAACGCGATTTCCAGGCCATCGCCCAGCGAACGGATCGCCGCTTGAGCGGTACGCACGTTGGCGCGCACCGAGACGTTCATGCCGATGAAACCCGCCACGCCCGAAAGGACCGCGCCGATGGCGAAGCCGAGCGCGACCAGCCAGCCTAGGAAATAGGCGACGATGAAGAAAATGACGATGCCGACCGCGCCAATGGTCGCGTACTGGCGCTTCAGATAAGCCTGCGCGCCCTCGCGAATAGCCGCCGCGATCTCCTGCATCTTCGGGCTGCCGGCGTCCGCCTGCATGACCGAGTAGATCGCCCAAATCCCATAAGCGACGGCAAGCAGGCCGCAGCCAATGATCGCGCTTAGAGCTGACATGGATTTCCAACCTCAATTTTAGGATTTGGCCGGACATGAGGCCCGGCCGGGGATGCGAATTCGCGCGGACATTGCCAAAAACGAAAGTCCGGCGCAACGGCGGAAACGGGAATTCAGCCGCAGATTCAGGTTGAATCAAGTGGACGCCCGGCGCTCGCGCATCCTGCGCCAAACGAGCAGCGCCCCAGCCGCCAATATGGCCGGGAATACCACTTCGTTGACTGCCGCCCAGCCGAAGCTTGCCAACAGCTTGCCGGAGGAGAATGAGCCCACGGCCATGCTGCCGAACACGAGGAAATCGTTGAAAGCCTGCACTTTATTGCGTTCTGCCGGCGCGTAGCACTGGGTCACCATGGCGGTAGCCCCGATGAAGGAAAAGTTCCATCCGAGCCCCAGCAGCACCAGGACCGTCCAGAAATGCCAGAGGCTGATGCCTAAGAGAGCCACGCTGGCGCTCGCCAGTATCAGGCCGAGGCCAAGCGCCACGATGCGCTCCGCACCGTGGCGCGCGATCAGGCTACCCGTGAAGAAGCTCGGGATGAACATGGCCAGCACATGCCACTGCAAGCCGAGAGTGGCGTCCGTCACCGAATGGTCGCAGGCCAGCATGGCCAGCGGAGTCGAGGTCATGACCAGGTTCATCATGCCGTAGCTCACGGCGCCGCAGATGGCGGCGGCGATAAAGCGCGGCGTCCGTATGATCTCGCCGAGCGGACGGCCGCCGGCTTTGCCTTTGAGCGCGACAGGGCGAGGGATCTTGACGAGGAGCAGGACGGCGGCGGCCAGCAGCGCAAGCGCCGCCTGGCCAAGGAACGTCGCCGCGAAAAGATATGGCGGCAACAAATCCTTGGTGAAGATGATGAGCTGCGGCCCGATAATGGCGGCAAGCACGCCCCCCGCCAGTACCCAGGAGACAGCCTTCGGGCGAAAGCTTTCGCTCGCCGTGTCAGCCGCCGCGAAGCGATAGGACTGATAGGTAGCTCCAAAAAGACCGGCCCCAAACGAGCTGAGCAGAAACAGCAGGAACGACCCCTGGAGGACCGCCACAGCCGCAAGCAGGCCGGATATCGTTCCGATCAGCGCTCCCGTCACCAACGCAAAGCGACGGCCATAGGTTCTTGCCAGCGCGCCAGTCGGCAGCGTGCCGAGCCACATGCCCAAGACCATGACCGTGATGGGAAGCGTCGCCAGGCCTTTGTCCGGCGCGAGCATGGCGCCGACGATCCCGCCCGTGGTGATGACGATGGTGCTGTTGCCGCCGGCCAATGCCTGGGCGGTTGCCAGCACCAGCACATTGCGGCGGGCCAAGCGGTCGCCGTCCAGGGCATCGATTGGCGCGGAAGCCGCGGCGGGCATGGCAGAATCCTTTGGAATCCACGCCCTTTCTATCCGCTGCGGCCACGGCTGACCAGGGAGGCAACCGGACCAGAGGTCATGCCATGCAAGGCGAATTCATTCTCGTCAAAGGAAACGCTTGCCGTCACCGCCACGGCCGCTTTTGCCGTCAGTTATGACAAAGCGGCCGATGCGCATCCACTTTGCCATGGTCGCAGTCGTCATCGGCCGCGCGGGAAGGTGAAAGCCCCGCCAGCGCGCCTCATTTCACCGGCAAGGTCTGCGAATAGGCCACCACATCCACGGCGTACTGAATATCGAAGACGCGCCACGCCGGCATCATTGCGCCCGGTTGACCGTTGCGGATCTTGTGCAAGGTCTCCCACGGGTTATCGGCAGCAACGGTTCCGATGTATTCCGGGCTCTTGGCGTCGCCGAAATTGAGCAACTTGCCGTCGAAGCCGTGACATGCCGCGCAGACGGCCTGATAGAGCTTGCGGCCGTGTTCGATATTGCCCTTGGCTTTCTTCGTCGCAGCATCAATGTAGGCAGTGGTGTCGTGCTGGCCCTTGCTGATGAATAGGGCCAGCCGCCCAAGCGCGTCATCGGGAATCTGCTTGGCCGTGAAGCCATGCGGTTGCGCGCGCAGCAGGGCGGCGATCTTGGCCGGGTCCGCGCCGCTCATCTTGTCCACGCCCTTGATGCCGGTGACGTGCGATCCCTTAGCATAAGCGCCGGCGACGCCCTTGTAGTCCCAGCCGTGGCACTCCTTGCATCGCCAAGTGGCGGCGCCTTTCTGGCTCCCCGCGGCCGGATAGGCAGAGTGGGTTTCTTTCGGCTCCTCCGTCCCCACGGCCTCCCACCAGTTGTCGTACATGCGACCGCCGGAAGAGAGCGCCCATTCCTCGGTCGGGTCTATCGGCACACCTAAAACAAAGTCACGATTATCGGCCGCTCCTGCCGATTGCATCAAACACACCGACGACAGCAGCGCGCCGGCAAAGGTTGCGGTAAGGAGATTGGATGGCCGGAGGTTCTTCAGGGTATCTCGTTTCATAAGATAACTCCTTCTCGAATCCTTGATGTATGACTTTCCATTTTTAGGTAGGGCAGCCAAACTCCCGAGCTTCAAATAAGGCCAACAAACTCCAGCTCTTCCGACTTTTTATTATGATTGTTGTATCAATACCCCGTGACGTTTTTCTGTTTGTTGATCTGGATCAAATGAACATTCGCCCCAGCGCGCCGCTGGCAGCCTGCCCGCCGATATCATGGTGATCGGAAGACAAAATCTTTGTGCCAAAGAAGCCGGCCCAAAACCACAGCCGTTCCCGTACCCGCGAGCTGCGCCAGGATGAAGGTGGGGACGCCGGCCAGCGCGATACCGCTGAACGTGTCGGTGAGAGCTCGGGCAATTGTCACCGCGGGATTGGCGAAGGATGTGGAGGCGGTGAACCAATAAGCCGCGCTGATGTAGAGGCCGACGGCGTATGGCGTCGCCGCCGGGGCGCGCGCGACGCAGCCGAGGATGGTGAGCACGAGACCGAAGGATGCAACCACCTCAGCCAGCCACTGGCCTGCTCCGCTTCGCTCGTGCGTGGAAAGCTGGAACAGCGGCAGATTAAACATGGCATGCGCCACCCAGACCCCTATGAGGGCGCCGCCTAATTGGCAGAGCGCATAGAGTCCTACGACCGGCCATGGCAGTTCCTTGCGCAGGGCGAAAGCGATACTGACGGCTGGGTTGAAATGCGCGCCGGATACCGGGCCGAAGATCAGGATGAGGACCGCCAGCATCGCGCCGGTGGCAAGGCTGTTGGCGAGAAGCGCAATGGCGGCATTTCCGCCCGCCAATCGCTCGCCCATGATTCCGGAGCCGACGACCGCCGCCAGCAGAAATGCGGTGCCGAGCGCTTCCGCGAGGCTGCGCTGCGCCAGCGACGGCGTCACTGTTCGGCCTTGGCTTTGCCGGTCGCGCCTTGCATGCGGCCAATCTCGCGCAGCTTTGCTTTGAGCGAAATCTCGTCGAGGCTGGCGAGAGGAAGGGCGGTGAATACCTGGATGCGGCGGGAAAGCATCCGGTAGGCGTCGCTGAAAGCCGTCGCGATCTCGGCCGGCGATCCCTCGACCGCGGCGGGATCGGCAATACCCCAATGGGCGGTGACCGGGCTGCCGGGCCAGAACGGGCAGGCCTCGCCGGCCGCGTTGTCGCAAACGGTGAAGATGAAATCGAATGGCGGCGCGCCGGCTTTGGCGAACTCGTCCCAGCTTTTCGAGCGCAGTTCGGTCGTATCATATCCGAGCTGCTGCAAGAGTCGCAGCGCATAGGGATTGACAGCGCCCTTCGGCTGGCTGCCAGCGCTGTAAGCGCGGAATTTCCCCTTCCCTTCCTTGTTCAGGATGGCTTCCGCCAGAACCGAACGCGCCGAATTGCCGGTGCAGAGGAAGAGGACGTTGTAAATTTTCTCAGCCATGATTGCCGTGCGCAACGCCTATCGCCGGATGATGACAGCCAAATGACAGCGCGCCAATATCACCATCAGAAATGGCTGTAGGAGAGCCGTTCCAAAACGAGCGGCTGCTTGTGCTCGTCCAGAAAGCCCGGCGCACCCTCCCCTGCGGTGATGCGGCCGATTGCGGTCGCGGGTACGCCTGCCGCCAGAGAACCCGCGCAAAATGCATCGCATTCCGCTGAAGGGACCGTGCAGACGATCTCATAGTCGTCCCCGCCGGTCAGGATGGTTTCGATGAGCGCCGGCTCGGCCTTCAGCGCCGCGCGCGCGGCTGGCGACAGTGGCACGCGCGTGACCTCGATCTCCGCCGACATGCCCGACGTGCGGCAAAGCTTGGCCAGATCGCCGGCGAGGCCATCCGAAACGTCCATCGCCGCGGAGGCGTATTTGCGCAGCACTTCGGCCACGGCATTGCGCGGCTGCGGGTGAAGATAGCGGTCAAGGAGGTGATCCCGCATCGTGGCGTCGAGCTTCCATCGCTGCGTTGCCTCACCGTCGCGCCTAAGTTTCAATCCAAGCGCCGCATCCCCTATCGTGCCAGTGACAACCACGCGGTCGCCAACCTTGGCGCCGCTGCGCTTGACCATGCTTCCTTGCGGCACGGTGCCGAACGCGGTGATTGAGACCATCGCGGGCCCGGGCGTCTTGGCCGTGTCGCCTCCCAGCAGCGGACAGGCATAGGCATCCGCATCGGCGCCGAGACCTTTTGCGAAGGACTCGAGCCATTCATCCGTCACGTCCTCGCGCAGCACCAGCGCCATCAAAAACCCACTGGGCGTGGCGCCCTTGGCCGCCAAATCCGACAGATTGACCCGCAGCGCCTTGCGCGCGATGGAGTTGGGAGGATCATCGGCGAAGAAATGCACGCCGCCCAAGACCACGTCCGTGGTCAGCACCAGGTCGGAACCGGGCGGCGGCGTCAGCACCGCCGCGTCGTCAAGCAGGCCGAGCGCACCAGGATGCCGCGCAAGCGGCCGGAAATATCGCGCAATCAGGCGATCCTCACCGCTTTCGGGTGGAGCTTTATCAGTTGCCATCGCCAGACCACCTGTCATGCCCCGCGAAGGCGGGGCATCCAGTAAACACCAATGGTGCAATGAATACACGAGGGGCCGGATGACTTACGCCCAGCGCTACTGGATCGCCCGCCTGCGCGGGCGATGACAACCAAGTAACTAGCCCTTCGTACCGAACTCCGCGCCGCGCATCTCCCGCGCCAGTTGGTCGAGCACGGCGTTGATCATGCCGGTCTCGTCGCCTTCGACAAAGGCATGCGCCACATCGACATATTCCGAAACGATGACGCGCGCGGGCACGTCCTTGCGGTGATCAAGCTCGTAGGCCCCCGCGCGCAGCACCGCGCGCAACAGCGCCTCGATCCGTTTGAGCGGCCAGCCTTTCGAGAGCGCGGCATCGATGAGCGGGTCGAGACGGCGCTGCTCGCGCAGCACGCCGCTGACGATATCGCGGAAGAACGCCGCCTCGGCGGGAAGGTATTGCTCGCCTTCCACCTCGCGCCCGAGCCAGTGGCTTTCGAACTCGGCGAGGATTTCGTTGATGGGCGTGCCGGCAACGTCCATCTGATACAAAGCCTGCACGGCGGCGAGGCGCGCGGCGCTGCGGCGATTGGCCTTGCGTTTGTCCTTCGGTGCCGCGCCGGCCATGGCATCAACCCGCGGCGACGCGGCGCTTGAGCCTCACCATCGTCAGGGCGGCGCGCACCGCGTCCCCGCCCTTGTCGGCTTCCTCGATGCGTGCGCGGACCCAGGCCTGCTGCTCGGTATCAACGGTGAGGATGCCGTTGCCGACCGGAAAACGCTTCGCCACCGCGAAGTCCATCAGGGCACGCGCCGATTCGTGGGAGACGATCTCGAAATGGATGGTGTCGCCGCGGATGACACAGCCGAGCGCGACCGCGCCGTCATAGGGTTGCCCGCGCCGCTCGGCAGCTTCGACCGCGATCGCGATGGCCGCCGGGATTTCCAGCGAGCCCGGCACGGTGAGCCGGTCCCACTTAGCGCCCGCCTCGTCCAGCGCGCGCTTCGCCCCGGCCAGCATGGCGTCGGCGATATCGTCATAGAAGCGCGCCTCGACCACCAGGATGCGCGCATCCGCGAGGTCGCCCTTCTTCTCGCTCGCGGGTCTCCGCGGCTCGGCCATGATCAAAATCTCCTACGGTGGCGTTGTCAGTAGCAAGGGCATCCATTGACTAGCAAGGCCTCATCCATCCTCATCCTGAGGAGGCAGCGAAGCTGCCGTCTCGAAGGATGTGGAGGGCCGCGTCCTTCGAGACGCCGCGCTGCGCGCGGCTCCTCAGAACGAGGCTAACGACAACTACCGCGCTTCCGCCAGACGCGCAGCATAGCGCGCCATCATGTCGACTTCGAGGTTGAGAACATCGCCGGGGCGTAGCGCGCCGAGCGTCGTTACCTTCAACGTATGCGGAATGATGAGGACCGAGAAAGTATCGCCGTCGACCGAATTCACCGTGAGCGACACGCCATCAAGCGTGACGGAGCCTTTGGTCGCGATGAAGCGCGCCAGCGGCGCGGGCGTGCGCAGCAGCAGGCGAGCGGAATCGATGCCTTCCTCGCGCGCGAGGACTTCCGCCAGGCCGTCCACATGGCCGCTGACGATGTGGCCGCCCAGTTCGTCGCCGTGTTTCAGCGCGCGCTCCAGGTTCACCAGCGTGCCGTGACGCCAGCGCCCCACCGTGGTGACTTTCAAGGTTTCCTCGGCCGCATCCGCTGCGAACCAGGTGCGGCCGTCTTCCTCGCCGGTCCCGACCACGGTCAGGCAGACGCCCGAACACGCTATGGAAGCGCCCTCGGCAATCGAGGCGCGGTCATAATGGCAGGCGATCTTGAGCCGATGCAGGCCCTCCCCGCGCGGCCGCACCACCGTCACCTCGCCCACGTCAGTCACAATCCCGGTAAACATGCTTATTTCCGTTCGAAGCGCTCGACAGTATCAGGCCCGACCACTTCGGTGCCAACGGCGCGAAGATGCCGCGCCAGAGCTTTCAAGGGCAATCCTTCCAGAGCGTCGATGCCGGCCGGCCCGATACTATTCGGCGAGTGGAAGATCATCGCTTCGTCGATCAGATCAGCGGCCACGAACGACGCCGCGACCTTCGGCCCGCCTTCCACCATCAGCCGGGTGATGCCGCGCTCAGCAAGAATTTTGAGCACCTGCGCGAGATCGAGCCGCCCACCTTTTTCCTTCACCCGAAGCACCTCGACGCCCTTGTCGCGCAAGACCTGCTCGGCCATGGCCGATGCATTGGTGCTTCCGAAAATCCACGTCGGAGTCTCGCGCGCCGTCGAGATGACATTCATCGACAGTGGCGCTCGCAACTGCGCGTCGAGCACGATCCGCACCGGTGAGCGTTCCAGCATTCCCGGCAGGCGGCAGGTGAGCGAGGGGTTGTCCGCCATGACGGTGCCGAGCCCGGCCAGGATCGCGTCGCTCCGGGCACGCAGCAGGAAGACCTGCTCGCGCGCCGCTTCCGCGGTGATGTCGACCTGTTTGCGGCCCGCCGCCCCGGCCTTGCCGTCCGCCGATACGGCCAGCTTGAGCAGCACATGGGGGCGGCCCTCGCGCACGCGGCGGATATGCCCCGCATGCGCGCGCCGGGCTTCATCCGCGCCCAACCCGACATCGACCGCTATACCCTTCGCGCGCAGGCGTTCGTGGCCCTGTCCCGCGACCTCGGGGTTCGGGTCCTCCAATGCGGAAACCACGCGCGCGATGCCGGCGCGGATGACCGCATCCGCGCAAGGCGGGGTTTTTCCCTCATGCGAGCAGGGTTCGAGCGTCACATACAAGGTAGCCCCGCGCGCGTCCTTGCCGGCCCGCTTCAGTGCGACTGTTTCCGCATGCGGCCGCCCACCCGGCTGGGTCCAGCCGCGGCCGATCACCACGCCGTCTTTGACGACCACAGCGCCGACAGCCGGATTGGGCCAGGTATTGCCGAGCCCGCGCCGGCCCAGCGTCAGCGCCATGGCCATGAATGTCGCGTCATCGGCGGCAGGCATTCTATTTCCGCGGCGTGGCGCGCGGCTCCTCGTCGCCCGACAATTCGCCGAGCACGGCCTCGAAATCCTTGGCCTCGCGGAAATTGCGGTAGACCGAGGCGAAGCGCACATAGGCCACGTCGTCGAGCTGGCGCAGATGCTCCATCACGATCTCGCCAATTGCCTCCGATGAAACTTCGGTTTCGCCGAGGCTTTCCAGCTCGCGCACGATCTTCGACACCGTCTGCTCGATCCGTTCGGGATCGACCGGGCGCTTGCGCAGCGAAATCTGCACCGAGCGCATCAGCTTGTCGCGGTCGAAGGGGACGCGCCGGCCGTTGCGCTTGATGACGACAAGCTCGCGCAATTGCACGCGCTCGAAAGTCGTGAAGCGGAAATTGCAAGTAAGACACACGCGCCGCCGCCGGATCACGGCGGAATCCTCCGTCGGCCGCGAATCCTTCACCTGGGTATCGAGGCTTGAGCAACTCGGGCAGCGCATTCCCCTCCCCCTTCCGCCGCCGCTATCCCTGATAGATCGGGAAGCGGTCGATCAGCGTCTTCACCTTGCCGCGCACCGATGCTTCCACCAGCGAATCTTCCTCCGTGCCTTTTTGCGACAGCACATCGAGGACTTCCGAAATCAATTCGCCTACATGCCGGAATTCCGCGATGCCGAAGCCGCGTGTAGTCCCGGCCGGCGTGCCGAGCCGGATGCCGGAGGTCACCATCGGCTTTTCCGGATCGAAGGGAATGCCGTTCTTGTTGCAGGTGATGTGCGCGCGCCCGAGCGCCGCCTCCGCCACCTTGCCGGTCAGGCGCTTCGGCCGCAGGTCCACCAGCATCAGATGCGTGTCGGTGCCGCCGGAAACAATATCGAACCCGCGCGATTTCAGCGTCTCCGCCAGCGCCTTGGCATTCTCCACCACATTCTTCGCGTAGAGCTTAAAGGACGGCCGCAACGCCTCGCCGAAGGCCACCGCCTTGGCCGCGATGACGTGCATCAGCGGGCCGCCTTGCAGACCGGGGAAGACAGCTGAATTGAATTTCTTCGCCAACGCTTCGTCATTGGTCAGGATAACGCCGCCGCGCGGTCCGCGCAGCGTCTTGTGGGTTGTGGTCGTCACCACATGGGCATGCGGGAAAGGGCTCGGATGCGCGCCACCGGCGACGAGTCCGGCGAAATGCGCCATGTCGACCATCAGCAATGCGCCGACGCTGTCCGCGATCTCGCGGAAGCGGCGGAAGTCGATGATACGGGGATAGGCCGAGCCGCCGGCGATGATCACCTTCGGCTTATGCTCCTGCGCGAGCTTCTCCACCTCGTCCATGTCGATGCGATGGTCGTCGCGCCGCACGCCATACGGCACCGGCTTGAACCACTTGCCCGACATGTTCACTGGCGAGCCGTGGGTCAGGTGCCCGCCCGCGGCAAGATTGAGCCCCATGAAGGTGTCGCCGGGCTGCATGAGCGCGAAAAATACTTCCGCGTTGGCAGACGCACCGGAATGCGGCTGCACATTCGCGAATTGGCAGCCAAATAATTTCGTCACGCGATCGATCGCAAGCTGCTCGGCGATGTCGACGTACTGGCAACCGCCGTAATAGCGCTTCCCCGGCAGACCCTCGGCATACTTGTTGGTCAGCACCGAGCCCTGCGCCTCCAGCACGGCGCGGCTGACGATGTTCTCGGACGCGATCAGCTCAATCTCGTCGCGCTGCCGGCCAAGCTCGAGCCCGATGGCTTCGGCCAGTTCCGGGTCGCTTTCCGCCACGGAAGCCTCGAAAAAGCGCTCGGTCTTGGCGGACGAAGCGGGCTTATCGCTCAACGACATCGAAATCTCCTGCACGCCCAGGGCTTTGGAAGAGCCGACGGCTTAGTGATGCCGCCAAGTCCGGATTTGGGATACCGGCTGCGGATAGCATATCGGCCCTACCCCGCCAAGCTTTGGGGAGCGTGACAGGCTAAGCCCTCAACATCTAGTCGAAAATCGTTCAGCCGGAAGTGGCGTAGCCAAGGCGCCGCCGGGCGATTGCAGCCAACCACAAAGAAAAAAGCCCCGGCCGAGGCCGGGGCTGAAGTTTCGCCAGTACGACGCCGGTTACAAGCGATACAGGATCTGATCGGTCCAGAACCGCTCGAGCCGGTGAAGCGACTTATTCAGAGTGGCGAACTCGTCCGAGCTGATCCCGCCGACCTGCTCAACCGTTCGTACGTGTTTTTCGTAGAGCGCCTCGACGGTGTTGCGGACCTCTTGGCCCTTGTCGGTGAGCTTGATGCGCACCGAACGGCGGTCCACACGAGAGCGCTGATGATCGAGGAAGCCCATCTCGACGAGCTTCTTCAAGTTGTAGGAAACGTTCGAGCCGAGGTAGTAGCCGCGCGTGCGCAGCTCACCGGCTGTCAGTTCCTTGTCGCCGACGTTATACAACAGCAACGCCTGCACGGAATTGATGTCCGCGCGGCCGCGCCTGTCGAATTCATCCTTGATGACGTCGAGCAAACGCCGATGCAGCCGCTCGACGAGCGTCAACGCTTCGAGGTAGAGCGGCTGGATGTGGTCGAGCCGCGGCTCGCGCTCGGCGGGTTCGACCGTCTTTGCAACGGCTTTCATAATGACGCCTTCCTGTGTTTTTTTATAACTGCGAGGCCCTGTTTTCCTCGCACACAGGCGACAACCTATCGGACGTGATCTAAGATCAGCTTAAATAACACAATAAAAAGAACGTTTATTTGCCACGGTGAATGGTTGATTGAAGCTTCAATTGCAGGGCTTTTTCGTTACTCTCTGTTCACCTTGCCAAGTCCTCGGCGCTTGTTATGCCGGCTGTTCGCGGGCCGCTTGCAGCGCGAGCCAGAGATAGACTGCCAGCAACCCCAATTCGGCCATCACAGTGATCATCCCGCCGCCATAGACTTGCGGGAACAGCAATTCGACCGCAACCATGGAAATCGCCGCGGTGAGCCACACCACCGCCCCCCACGCCGCGGTGAGCCACAAGCCGACCGCCGCCACGAGGTCGATGACCGCGAAGAAAACGGTGGCGGTCTGCCACGCCACCGGAGCGGTCTCGAAACTAGCGTCCGGCCCGTCGCCGATGCCGCAGACCATCGCCCAGTGATAGAGACCCTTGAGCACCGACAGGACAGCCATCGCTCGCAGGAAAAGAGCCAGGCGGCCCGTCCATAGGCTGGGCGACGTTTCCGTCTCGTCCGCGTGTACGGGCTCGAGGGCACGGCCCTGATCGGTGATAACGGGGTCGCTCACACGCGCTCCTGCAATATCTCAGCCGTGGAATCCCGGCAGACTATGCCGACCCGGCCGGTAATGCACCCGGACTATGGCTGCGCCGCGCTCCCCTCCTCTGGCCGCCGCCGTTTGGAATGGCTAAAAGGAAGCGCGGAGGATGCACTATGGCCATCAAATTCGGCCGCCCCATCGAGGCTCGTACCCGATTCATGCCAGTGGAGGCGGAAGCGCCCGCCGACGGCGCACCGCGCCTTGACCTGCCGAGCCGTCCGCGCCGCAACCGCCGCGCGGAATGGGCGCGCCGCCTCGTGCGCGAAACCGTGCTCACCACCGACGACCTGATCTGGCCCATCTTCCTCATGGAAGGACATGGCACGCGCATGCCCATCGCTTCCATGCCGGGCATCGAGCGGCTGTCCGTGGATGAAGCGGTGCGCGCGGCGGTGCGCGCGGCCAAGCTCGCCATCCCCTGCATCGCCCTCTTCCCCAATACCGATCCAGCGCTGCGCGATGCCAGCGGCAGCGAAGCCCTCAATCCTGACAATCTCGTCTGCCGCGCCATCCGCGCGATCAAGAAGGAAGTACCGGACGTCGGCCTGCTCTGCGACGTGGCCCTCGATCCGTTCACCAGTCACGGGCACGACGGGCTTCTGCGCGACGGCGTCATTCTCAATGACGAGACCGTCGCCGTGTTGGTGAAGCAGGCGCTCGTGCAGGCGGAAGCCGGCTGCGACATCATCGCGCCGTCCGACATGATGGACGGGCGCGTGGGCGCCATCCGCTCCGCGCTCGACAAGGCCGGATATCTCGACGTGCAGATCATGGCCTATTCGGCGAAATACGCGTCCGCCTTCTACGGGCCGTTCCGCGACGCCATCGGATCGAGCGCGACGCTCACCGGCGACAAGCGCACCTATCAGATGGACCCGGCGAATTCCGACGAAGCGCTGCGCGAGGCCGAGCTCGACATCGCCGAAGGCGCCGATATGCTGATGGTCAAGCCCGGCCTGCCCTATCTCGATGTGCTTCGCCGCATCAAGGACACCTTCGGCATGCCGACCTTCGCCTATCAGGTGTCCGGCGAGTATTCGATGATCGTCGCGGCGGCGCAGAATGGCTGGATCGACGGCGACAAGGCGATGATGGAAAGCCTGATCGCGTTCAAACGTGCGGGCGCGGACGGGGTGCTGACGTATTTCGCGCCGCAGGTGGCCGAGAAGTTGAAGGAGCTTCGGTAGACGTAATCGATCTCATAAAAAGACGAGAGGGTCTGGAAATGAAAATGCCATCCATCACCGCAATTCTCACGGTGGCCGCATCCATCGCGCTGGCGGCGCCTGCCGCCGCGCAAGAGAAGACTGTTTCCTTCAAAGACCAAACCGTCAAGATGATCATCCCGACGACCGTGGGCGGCAGCACCGACCTGACGGCGCGCCTCTTCGCCAAGTACTTAGGCAAATACCTGCCGGGAAATCCCACGATCGTGCCCGCGAATATGCCGGCCGGACAGGGCGTGGCTGCCTTGAATTTCGTTGCGCAGCAGGCTCCGCCCGATGGCCTGACGATCACCATATCGTCGAACTCTCAGGTCGATCCGATCGTTTATCGCGCGCCGCAATCGCAATACGACCCGGCCAAGTTTGAAATCGTCGGAGCCATCGGCATCGGCGACAACATCATGATCATCAGAAATGACGCCCTCCCGCGGCTGCTGGACAAGAGTAAGCCTCCAGTCACCATGGGCACCGTCTCCGGCACCCCACGGTCAGGCATGCGTATGACCGTTTGGGGTATCGAATACCTCGGATGGAACGTGAAATGGATTTCGGGCTATCCGGGCAGCCCGGACCTGGTGCTCGCGCTCGAGCGCGGCGAGATCGACATGACGTCCTTCCCCCGATTTTACGTCCTCGACAAGCTGACCGATACAAAAAAGTACAAGATCACTTATCTGGACGGACTGATCGAAAATGCGCCGCCTTCGGGCCGCGCGGATGCCGACAACGCGCCCTTGTTCAGTAAGGAGATGGTTGGAAAGATCAAGGATCCGAAAATCAAAGCGGCCTACGACTACTGGTACGCCAGCGGACTGTTCAAGTGGTTCGCATTGCCACCGAAAACGCCAGCAGCCATTCGCGACGTCTATCGTGAGGCCTTCAATAAGGTGAACGCCGACCCGGAATTCAAGGCGGTAGCGGTACAGACTATCGAGGGCTTTACGCCAATCTCGCCGGCGGACACGGTCAAGATCATCCAAGGCCTCGCGGCAACCTCCGATGAGGCGATCCAGACCATGGACGACCTGATGCGCAAACAGGGATTGGACATTCCCAACGCGAAGAAAGACAAAAAGAGCTGACGGATCTGCGTGGGTCAGGTTTCAAAACCCAATTTGGAGCGCGGCGACGAGCGCCGCGTATCCCATCTCACCTCCTCGTGCCTAACTTTCCGTCCTCATCGAGTTGCTTCACTTTATTAGGCCCGCTCTTCGATCCCATTCCGAGGCCGACCCCGAACGAGAATGAAGGGACGGAGGAAGCGGGCTGCTGCTCCACGACACACCTTGGCTCGCATTTGGCGCCCTTGGTGTCTTTCGGTCCGCACGGATAGGCCAGGATCGTCCCAGCACCGCACACAACGGCTTTCGCCGGATCAAGCAGTGAAGCTCCAATGAAAAAAAGCCCCGCTATGAGCATGAGCCTCGTGCACTTCACAAGAAACGTCATGTGTATTGCCCCCTGGTTGCCGTCACCAACGACGCCAATCCCAAACCACAAATAACCCAGAGATTGGAAACGGTAACACTCTGCAGGGGAGCGCGTAAGCCGATGCAACTTGGTTTTGTACGGCTTCATAATCGACAGAATGTCCGCTCTAATCCGTTGTTTCCTCAGAAAAGCTTGACGCCAGACGGGCTGCGAACCTATGGGTCGCTGCGGAAGCGCGCTGATCGCGGCGATCCGGCTCGTTTCAAGGCAATGTGAGGTGTTTGATGGGTGAGTTTGCGGTCGGCCAGCCAGTTCCCCGGTTCGAGGATCCACGTTTGGTGCGCGGCGGCGGCCGCTATGTGTCCGATCTGACCTTGCCGCGCATAGCCCATGGCTACGTGCTGCGCTCCCCGCATGCCCACGCGAAAATCCGCTCCATCGACACCGCCGCCGCCAAGGCCGCGCCCGGCGTGATCGCCGTGCTGACCGGCGCGGATTGGGAAGCTTCCGGCTTCGGCGACTTGCCGCGCGCCAACCAGCGCAAGCGCGCCGACGGCTCGCCCATGTACCGCCCGCGCAATCCCGCGCTGGTGAAAGACCATGTGCGCTTTGCGGGGGATTACGTCGCCTTCGTCGTGGCGGAAACCTATCACCAGGCGGCCGACGCCGCGGAACTGATCGCGGTCGATTACGAGACCTTGCCCGCGATCATCTCCACGGCGGAAGCCCCGCTGCCCGGCGCGCCGCGCGTCTGGGACGATTGCGAGAACAACATCTGCTTCGTCTTCCGCGTGGGCGACAAGGCCGCAGCCGATGCGGCCTTCGCCAAGGCCGATCACGTCGTCAAGCATCACTTCGTGATCAACCGCGTCACCGCCGCACCGATGGAGCCGCGCGGCGCCATCGGCGATTACAATCCCGCCGACGATCACTACACCTGTTACACCACGTTGCAGCGGGCGCACGTTTATCGCAACGAACTGGCCGAAGAAGTATTGAAGGTTCCCGAAAGCAAGGTGCGGGTCATTGCCGGCGACATCGGCGGCAGTTTCGGCATGAAGTCGGCCATCTTTCCCGAAGTCGCCTTGGTGTTGCTGGCCTCGAAGCTCACGCGCCGCCCGGTGAAATGGGTAAGCACCCGCTCGGAAGCTTTTTTGAGCGACGCGCAGGGCCGCGACAACGTCACCGACGCGGAGCTGGCGCTCGACAAGAACGGCGCCTTCCTCGGGCTGCGCGTGAAGACCATCGCCAATCTCGGCGCCTATCTGCAATCGTCCGCCGACGCCTTCCCCGGCAACCTGGGAACGCTGGCGGGAGTCTATAAGACGCCCGCGATCCACGCCGACGTGACGGCGGTGTTCACCAATACGCAGCCGACGCGGCCCTATCGCGGCAACGGCCGGCCCGAGGCCGCCTATGTGATTGAGCGCCTCATCGATCTCGCCGCCGATGAATTGAAGATCGATCCGGTGGAGCTGCGCCGCCGCAACACCATTCCGCCGGAGGCCATGCCGTTCAAGACCGGGCTGACTTTCACCTATGACAGCGGCGAGTTCGAGAAGAACATGGACATGGCGCTCAAGCTCGCGGACGCCGCGGGCTTCGACAAGCGCAAGGCTGAATCGCGCAAGCGCGGCAAGCTGCGCGGGCTTGGCCTGTCCAACACCATCGAACGCGCCGCCGGCGCGGGCGTCGAAGGCGCCGAAATCCGCTTCGACCGCGGCGGCACGGCGACCCTGCTCTCAGGCTCCGTGACGCAAGGACAAGGCCACGAAACCGTCTTCAAGCAGCTCGTCTGCGACAAGCTCGGGCTGAATCCGGATGACGTGTATTACGTGCAGGGCGACACCGACAAAGTCTTCTTCGGCGCCGGCACTGGCGGCTCGCGCACGGCGACGATCTGCGGCTCGGCCTTCAATCTCGCCGCCGATCGCATTTTGGAAAAAGCCAAGAAAATCGCCGCGTATCTTTTCAAGGTTGATGTCGCCGAGGTGAAATTCGCCGACGGCATCTTCTCCAACACCAAGACCAACCAGACCGTGACGATCAAGGAACTGGCGCAAGAGGCATCGGAGCCGAAGACATTGCCCGACGAATTCGAGGCCGGCCTTGTCGCGACCGCCGTGTTTCGCGTGGATGTCGCCAACTACCCCAACGGCTGCCATGTCTGCGAAGTCGAGATCGATCCGGAGACGGGCGAAACCGATATCGTGCGCTACAGCGTGGTCGATGATGTGGGCACGGTGATGAATCCCATGCTGCTCAAAGGCCAGATCGCGGGCGGCGTCGCGCAGGGCGTGGGCCAGATTCTGATGGAAGACATCCACTTCGATACCGAGGGCCAGTTGGTCAGCGGATCTTTCATGGACTACGCCATGCCGCGCGCGACCGACCTGAGCGCCATCGAGGTGAAGAGCAATCCGGTGCCGACCAGGACCAATCCGCTCGGCGTCAAAGGCGCGGGCGAAGCCGGCTGCGTCGGCGCCATGCCCGCCGTCTCCAACGCCATCGCGGACGCGCTCTCCGGCTTGGGCATCCGCCATGTGGAAATGCCCGCCACGCCCGAGAAGGTCTGGCGCGCGATCAAGGAACGCGCGGCGGGCTGAACCGCCGCGCCTATTCCATCGCGTCGCCGGCTTCAATCCGCAGCGGCTGATAGCCCCCAGAGGCGAGCGCGCTCATAATCTCGTCCACATGCGCGCGGTCCCGCGCTTCCACGGTGACATCGAGCCGTGCGCCTTTGGCGGGCACGTCCAGGAATAGCCGCTTGTGATCGACTTCCAGGATGTTCGCGCCCAGCGCCCCAAGCTTGGTCGCGATGATGCCGAGCACGCCCGGCCGATCCGGGATCGTCAGCCGGAAGGAGACGATGTGCTGGTCGCGTTCCAGCTCGCGCACCATGATCGACGCCAGAATGCGCGGGTCGATGTTGCCGCCGCACAGGATCAGGCCGACCTTCTTGCCGCGGAATTTTTCCGGCGCGGCGAGCATCGCCGCAAGCCCGGCCGCGCCGGCCCCTTCCGCCATGGTTTTTTGCAGCGTGAGATAGGCATTCACCGCCCGCTCGAGATGCTCCTCGTCGACAAGGATGATGTCGGACACAAGCTCGCGCACGACCGGCAGCGTCAATTCGCCGACCGTCTTCACGGCAATGCCTTCCGCCAGTGTCGGGCCGCCGACCGGGCGGTTCTCGCCGCGCAGAGCATTCCACATTGAGGGATAAAGTGCGGCTTCCGTGCCGACGATCTCGATTTTGGGGTTCACTCCGCGCGCAGCGATGGCGTTGCCGGAAATCAGCCCACCCCCGCCGATCGGGATCACGAGCATGTCGAGATCGGCCTCGTCCTCCAGTATTTCCAGCGCGATGGTCCCTTGGCCTGCGATGACGTGAGGATCGTCATACGGGTGCACCCAGATCAGGTTGCGCTCGCGTGCGAGTTCGGCCGCGCGGCCGTAGGCCTCGGAAATGGTCTCGCCTTCCAGCACCACCTCGGCGCCGTGGGATTTGGTGGAAGCGATCTTCACGAAAGGCGTGGTCACCGGCATCACGATGGTCGCGGCGATGCCGAGCCGCGCCGCATGATAGGCCACGGCCTGGGCGTGATTGCCCGCCGACATGGTGATGACGCCGCGCGCGCGTTCGGCCTGAGGAAGCGAAGCGAGCTTGGTGAGCGCGCCACGCTCCTTGAATGAGTTGGTGACCTGCATATTCTCGTATTTGACGAAAACCGACGCGCCGGTAAGCGCCGATAGCTTCGGCGCCGGCAGCATGGGCGTACGCAACACCTGGCCGGCGATCACCTGCCGGGCGGCCCGGATATCGGAAAGGGTCACGCCCATGCTGTCCTCCTCATCCCTCCACTATAGCTATGTTTGAACCCGGGCATCCATGCGCCTCTTGCGCGGTGTGCCGTTGCTCTCCATCTTTGCGTCTCGGGAAAGGCGCAATTCATGTCCAATACCGGCCCCAGCGGCTTTCGCATGACCTCCGAAATAAAGCCGCATGCCTATGACCCCGTCACCAACCCCGAGTTGTTCGAGGGTGTGCTGGCGCGGCGTGTCATCGCCTTCTTCATCGATATCTTCATCATTGCCATCCCGGTCATATTGGCAGCGGTTTTTATCTTGATATTTGGCTTAATCACCTTCGGCCTGGGATGGTTCTTGTTCTGGCTATGGTGGCCGGCGGCGGTGATCTGGGCCCTGGTTTATTACGGCATGACGCTCGGCAGCCCCCACTCTGCCACCATTGGAATGCGGGTGATGGACCTGCAAATGCGCACCTGGTACGGCGCGCCGGCCTATTTCCTGCTTGCCGTCGCCCACGCCATCGTCTTCTGGCTCACGGTGTCCCTGCTGACGCCATTCATCCTGCTCGTGGGCTTTTTCAATGAGCGGCGGCGGCTCCTGCACGACATGCTGGTCGGAACGGTTGTCATTAATCATCCCTCCCGCGCGCATACCATCTCTCACGATGGGCCGGTCACTTAGCTGCAAGGGCTTTGACGGGAACCCTCGGGTCGGGTGATGCTTAGGGGGACTGGGGGATTCTTCCCGGTAACGAGAGCTTGGCCCGGTGACCAGACACTCGCGCGACACGCCGCAATTCTACCTGACCGCCCCTTCGCCTTGTCCCTATCTGCCGGGCAAGGAAGAGAGGAAGGTCTTTACCCACCTTGTCGGCGAACGCGCGGGAGAGCTGAACGACCTCCTCACCCACGGCGGCTTCCGCCGCAGCCAATCCATCGCCTACCGCCCGGCGTGCGACGCCTGCCGGGCCTGCGTTTCGGTGCGCGTCATCGCGAATGAATTCCGTCCCTCGCGCAACATGCGCCGCGTCATGGAGCGCAACGCGGACGTGGTGGGCGACATGCGGACGCCGCAGCCCAGTTCCGAGCAATATTCGGTGTTCCGGTCCTATCTCGATTCCCGCCACCGCAACGGCGGCATGGCGGACATGACCGTGCTCGACTACGCCATGATGGTCGAGGACAGCCATGTGCAGACGCGGCTCGTGGAATATCGCCGGCGCGGCCCCGACAGCGGCATCACCGGCCGCGGCGCCGGCCAGCTCCTGGCGATGACCTTGGTGGACGTGCTGAGCGACGGCCTCTCCATGGTCTATTCATTCTACGATCCGGAGGAAGCTTCGCGCTCGCTCGGCACCTTCATGATCCTCGACCACATCGCCCGCGCCCGGCGTATGGGGCTGGACTACGTCTATCTCGGCTATTGGGTCCGCAATTCCAGGAAGATGGATTACAAGGGCCGCTTCCTGCCGCAGGAACGCCTGATGCCGGAAGGCTGGCGGCGGGTGGAAAGCTGAGGCCGTATCGGCCGCGCCCTATCCGATTACGAAATCGACCAGAAGCTTGATGTTGAGGGCGATGACCGTCAGCGCGGTGGCTACCGCAAGCAGGGTCACCCATCGCGGAGCCACCAACACCCCCATCTTGCGCCGGTCGGCCGTGAACATGACAAGCGGCACGATGGCGAAGGGCAATTGCAGGCTCAACACGACCTGACTGAGGATCAGCAGCTTCGCCGTTCCCGCTTCACCATACCAGATGGTCACGCCCGCGGCCGGGACAATCGCGATCGCCCGCGTGATCAGGCGTCTGGCCCAGGGCGGCAGCCGGATATCGAGGAATCCCTCCATGACGATCTGGCCGGAAAGCGTGGCGGTCACCGTCGAGTTCAATCCGCAGCACAGCAAGGCGATCGCGAACAAGGTCGGCGCCATGGCGGACCCAAGCAGCGGCGCAATCAGGGCATGCACCTCGCCGAGTTCGGAAACATCGACCTTGCCGGTCTTGTTGAAGGTCGCCGCGGCAAGAATAAGGATGGAGGCGTTGATGAGCAGCGCGAACATGAGCGCCGCCGTCGAGTCGATGGTCGCGAGCTTGATCGCTTCGCGTTTCTCTTCGACGCTCGAGCCGAAGGCGCGAGTCTGCACCACGCCCGAGTGCAAATAAAGATTGTGCGGCATCACGGTCGCGCCGAGGATGCCGAGGGCGAGGTAGAGCATCTCGGGATTCGTCACAATCTCGGTGGTGGGCGCGAAGCCGCGGATCACCGCGCCCCATTCCGGGTCGGCAAGCCCGATCTGCACGGCGAAGCAGATCGCGATCACGCCAAGCATGGTGACGATGAAGGCTTCGATCCACCGGAACCCGAGATTCTGCATCCAGAGGATCAGAAACACGTCGAGCGCCGTGAGGATCACGCCGATCTCCAGCGGCAGCCCGAACAGAAGATTGAGCCCGATGGCGGTGCCGATCACTTCGGCCAGATCGGTCGCGCAAATGGCGATCTCCGCCAGCACCCAAAGCGGCCACGACACGAAGCGCGGGAAGGCATCACGGCAGGCCTGCGCCAGATCGCGGCCGGAGGCGATGCCGAGCCGCGCGCACAAGGCTTGCAGCAGGATCGCCATCATGTTGGACAGCAGCGCGATGGTCAGCAGCGCGTAGCCGAACTTGGAGCCGCCGGCGAGCGAGGTCGCCCAGTTGCCCGGGTCCATATAGCCGACGGCGACCAGATAACCCGGCCCGAGGAAGGCGACGAGCTTGCGCCACATCGGCCCTGTCGGCCGGGTGCGGATCGAGCCGAAAACCTCCGCCAGAGCCGGCCGCCCCCGGGGCCTGCGCCAGCCGGGATGGTCTTGAACGGCGTCGAGGGGGCTGCGAGCTTCCATGTGCAAAACCTTTCAAGGACTTCCGTTTATAGTCTTGTTGCGAATAATTTGCAATTGCATTTATGGAAGTGCGAAGGGCTATTCCCGAAGGCTCCGGGATGCCCGCCGTGGAAGACTTGGCCGGCGACTAGGCGCGGCCGAATTTATTGCTTTTCGGGAAGCCCTTAGGCGCCAAGCGGCCCGCGTCGGCGCGGTTGCCGCGCCAATCGGCGAGTTCCTTCAGGGACAGCGTAAAGCTGCGGCCGGCCGTATCCATCCAGGTGAGCCCTTCCGCCGCCTTGAAGGTTTTGACGTCCGACACGCCGCCGTCCTTGTACTTTTGCAGCCGCACGCCCCGCCCGCGCGTCATCTCCGGCACCTGGTCGAGCGGGAAGATTACCATCTTGCGGTTTTCGCCGACGCTGGCGGCGAGTTCGCCCTCGACCGGCGTGATGGCGCGCGCCTCGTTCGGCGCGGCGACATTGAGCACTTGCTTGCCTTTGCGGGTGTTAGCGAGGACTTCGTCCTCCGGCACGACGAAACCGCGTCCATCGTGGGCCGCCACAAGGAATTTGCGGCCGCCCTCATAACGGAAGGCCCAGATAACATCCGCCTCCTGCTCGAGGTCGATGAAGAGGCGGATCGGCTCGCCGTGGCCACGGCCGCCCGGCAGCTTCGCCGCCTCGATGGTGTAGAAGCGCCCGTTCGTCGCGAAGATCAGGCACTTCGACGTGGTCTCGGCGGTAAAGGCGAATTTCAAACGGTCGTCGTTCTTGAACGTCACGCCGGAAAAATCGGTCACGTGGCCGCGCAGCGCGCGGATCCAGCCTTTGTCGGAAACCACGATAGTGACCGGCTCGCGCTCGACCAACGCTTCCTCGATCGCCGCTATGTCATGCTCGGGCGCCTCGGCGAATTGCGTGCGGCGCTTACCGAGCGCGGTCTTCGGCCCATAGGCCGTGCGCACTTCCTTGATCTGGCCCGCGATGGTCTTCCACTGTTCGGTTTCCGAGCCGAGCAGCGTCACCAGCGCTTTCTTCTCCGTGCGCAGCGCCTTTTCCTCGCCGCGGATTTCCATTTCCTCGAGCTTGCGCAAGTTGCGCAGCCGCATGTTGAGGATGGCTTCCGCCTGCACATCGGAAAGCTTGAACGTCTTCATCAAGACGGGCTTGGGCTCATCCTCGTTGCGGATGATCTTGATGACCTTGTCGAGGTTCAGGAAGGCGACGAGATAGCCGCCCAGCACTTCCAGCCGGTGCTCGATCGCCGCCAGCCGATGGCGCGCGCGGCGCTGCAATACTTCGCGGCGATGATCGAGCCATTCGCGCAAGACCTCCGCGAGGCCCATAACCTTCGGCACGCGGCCCTTGGACAGCACGTTCATGTTGAGCTGGATGCGGCTTTCCAACTCGGTGAGCTTGAACAGGCTTTCCATCAGGATTTCGGGATCGACCGTGCGCGCGCGCGGCTCGATCACCAGCCGCACGTCCTCGGCGGACTCGTCGCGCACGTCGCCGACCAGCGGCAGCTTCTTTCCGTTCAGCAGCTCGGCGATCTTCTCCACCAGCCGCGACTTCTGCACGAGCCAGGGGATTTCAGTGATGACGATGAGGTAAGTGCCTCGCCCGGCATCTTCCTTGTGCCACTTGGCGCGCACGCGGAACGAGCCGCGGCCAGTCGCATAGGCCTCGGCGATCGCCTCACGCGGATCGACGACAACGCCGCCCGTGGGAAAATCCGGGCCGGGCACGTATTTCAGCAGCGTGCGGCTGCGCGTATTCGGATTGTCGATGAGATGCAGCGCGGCGTCGCACAGTTCGGCGGCATTGTGCGGCGGGATCGCCGTCGCCATGCCGACTGCGATGCCTTGCGAGCCATTCGCGAGCAGATTGGGAAACGCCGCCGGCAGCACCACCGGCTCGTCATCGCTGCCGTCATAGGTGGGGCGGAAATCGATGGCATCCTCGTCGATGCCGTCGATCAGCAGAAACGCCACGTCCGTTAGCCGCGCCTCGGTGTAGCGCATGGCCGCCGGGTTATCGCCGTCGATGTTGCCGAAATTCCCCTGCCCGTCCACCAGCGGATAGCGCTGCGCGAAATCCTGCGCGAGCCGCACCAGCGCGTCATAGACCGCCTGGTCGCCATGCGGATGGAATTTGCCGATGACGTCGCCCACGACGCGGGCACATTTCTTGAACGCCGCGCCGGGGTCGAGCCGCAATTGCCGCATTGCGAAAAGCAGCCGCCGATGCACCGGCTTCAGGCCGTCGCGCGCGTCCGGCAGAGCCCGGTGCATGATAGTGGAGAGCGCGTAAGCGAGGTAACGTTCTTCCAGCGCCTCGCGCAGGGCAATCTCCTGCACGTCGCTCGGCTCGGGGGGAATCGATCTCTTGCCCATGAGGACTCGGTAGCGCGGCTCCGGTGCCTGAACAAGTGATGAACGCCGGCATTTGCGGCAGTTCAGGGACAGTCAGATTAAATCGGCGGAACCCGGCTTCGTCTTCGCCATTAGTTCCATGGCGAAGACTCAATCGGGCCAGGCTGACCCGATCCAAGGAGGCGACTATGAGCAAAATCGTTGTTGCAGCAGTGACGGCGGTGGTGCTGGCGGGCGGTACACTGTTGGCAAGTCGCGCCGAGGCGATGACCTTGGCTGCCCCGGCAGGCGCGCGCGCGGCGATCGACCAAAGCAGCACCGTCGAGAAGGCGAGATATGTCTGCTATCGGACTTGGCGGCACGGTCACCGGCAGCGCGTCTGCACCTGGCGGCCCTCCTATTACCCCTACTACGGATATCGCCCTTCCCCGTATTACTACGGCGGCTATCCGTACTACCGCAGCCCCTACGCCTATCACCGGCGGCCGGGCGTGGGCTTTTACTTCCGTTTCTGACCGAGAGCTTGGTCTGAAGAGATTACGCGGCGCTGGGTAACGCCCGCAGGACGGCGGCGATAAATTGCCGCCGTGTGTCGGGAAGCGCGAGCCCGCGCGGCTCGAAAATGTGCCGCGCCAAAAAGAATCCCGTGATCTCGAAACCGTTGGCGACATCGCTTGCCGACGGCTTTTCTTCGTCGTGATCCGACAGGAAGCGTGGCAGCTGCATCAGCTTGTCGCGCCACGGCTCTCCCGCTTCGCGCGACACGGCGCGCCCGGATTTCGGCGACACATAGGCGAGATCGGATTTTACGCCAGTGGCGGCGCACTGGGCGAGATCGAGGCCGAAGCCAAGCTCCGCCAGCAGCGCCAGCTCGAAATGCGCCACCAGCCGGCCGGACCGTTCCGCGTCGTCAAGATGTTCGAGAACATCCTCCAGCGCGAAATAGATGGCCGAATGCGGATCGCGCTCCGGCAACAGCCGCGCCAGCGCCGCGACATGCGAGACGCCATAAACCGCGTGCGAGGCGGCGCCGAGATAGTTGGCGGCCCGCAAGCGTGAAGCTTCGACCGTATAGTTGCCGAGGTGCTCGTCGAGCCGCGCGCGCCAAGTAGCCGTCACGGTATTTCCCGGCTGCAAGGTGGGCCGCAGGCGCGAGCTTGTGCCGCCCCGAACCAGGCCGAGATGCCGGCCGTGGTCGCGCGTCATCAGCTCCAGGATGGCGCTCGCCTCCCCGTGCCGCTTGACGCCGAGCACAATGCCTTCATCGCTCCATTGCATTGGTGATGTTCTACTCCAATGCTCGATTCTGTGCAGGCACTATTCTTTCGGGAACTCCAGCCCCATGCCGCGGTAGCGCTCGGGGTCGTCCTCCCAGCCCTCGCGCACCTTCACGAACAGGAAAAGGTGAACTGGCGCCTCGGCGATTTCGGCGATCTCCTTGCGCGCCTCCGCTCCGATGGCCTTGATCGTGGCGCCGGCCTTGCCGAGCACGATCTTGCGCTGGCTTTCGCGCTCCACGTAGATCGTCTGCTCGATGCGCAGCGAGCCGTCCTTGAGTTCCTTCCAGCTTTCGGTTTCCACCGTCGACTGATACGGCAGTTCCTGGTGCAGCCGCCGGAAAATTTTCTCCCGCGTGATTTCGGCGGCGAGCTGGCGCAGCGGCGCGTCCGACATCTGGTCCGGCGGATAAAGCCACGGCCCCGGCGGCACATGCGACGCCAACCAGGCTTTCATGTCGCGCACGCCATCGCCGGTGAGCGCGGAGATCATGAAAGTGGCGTCGAAGCGGATGCGGTCGTTCGCCACCTGGGTGAGCGCCAGCAGGTTCTTCCTCTCCACCACGTCGATCTTGTTGAGCAGCAGGATTTTCGGGTGCTTCACATCGGCAAGACGATCGAGGATCGCTTCCGCCTCCTCGTCGAGGCCCTTGCGCGCATCGATCAGCACGCCGACGATATCCGCGTCATGCGCGCCGCTCCAGGCGCTGGTCACCATGGCGCGGTCGAGCCTGCGCTTGGGCCGGAAGATGCCCGGCGTATCCACGAAGATCAGTTGCGACGCGCCTTCGGCGGTGACGCCACGCACCAGCGCGCGCGTCGTCTGCACCTTGTGCGAGACGATCGTCACCTTGGAGCCGACGAGCGTATTGAGCAACGTGGATTTGCCGGCATTCGGCGCGCCGATTAGGGCAACGAAGCCGCAGCGGGTGTCTTCCTGAGGCGCCGCGGGAGGCGGGGCTTCGAACGATGGCGGCGCCGCATTCTGCAAGGCTCGCTTCGCCCGTGCCGCAGGACGACGGTTTTTTTTAGCCATTGCCGCGATCCATTCGCACGCCTTCCCGCGTGAGCAAGGCGTCCGCCGCCGCCTGCTCCGCTGCGCGTTTGGAACGGCCGGTGCCTTCCGCCGGTTCCAGATTGGGAAGCTGCACCGAGACGCGAAAGTTAGGATCGTGATGCGGGCCCGTGCGTTCCACTTCGCGATAGCTGGGTGTCGGCAGCCCCCGGCCCTGCGCCCATTCCTGCAGCACGGTCTTGGGATCGCGCGGCGGGCGCACGGGTGTGCGCATCCGCTCATCCCACAGCCGCTCCACCAAATCGGACGCAGCAGCATAACCGCCGTCGAGAAAGACAGCGCCGATCAGCGACTCGCACACGTCGGCGAGAATCGCCGTACGCGACCGCCCTCCCGTGCTCGCCTCGGAAGAGCCGAGCCGGATGGCCGCGCCAAGGTCGAGGTTACGCGCCATGTCCGCGCAGGTTTCCTGCCGCACGAGATCCGCCAGCCGCCGCGACAGTTCGCCCTCGTTCGCCTTGGGAAAGGCGCGGAACAGCATGTCCGACACGGCGAGGCCGAGCACATGATCGCCGAGGAATTCCATCCGCTGATAGCTGCCGTCGCGGCTGCCGCCAGCGGTGAGCGCCGAGATATGCGTCAGCGCGCGATCCAGCAATTCGGCGTCCTTGAAGCGATAGCCGATGCGGTCTTCGACCTTGCCCGCCCGGCGCACGCGGCGCTTCGGCTTCGGCGGCTGCGCCGCGCCGGATTGCTTGGGATCAACTCGGGCGGAATCTGCCGGGAGATCCGGTACTGGCGAGCCGCTCTTCTTTTTGCGCCTCATCGCACCAGCGTGAACAACCGGTTCCAGCGGACCGCCCAGGGCCAGCGCCACACCTGCCAGGCACGTTCGCCTTCGGCGATGGAGAAGAAGATGACCTGCGCGCGGCCGATGATGTTCTCGAACGGCACATAGCCAACCTGCGGGAAACGGCTGTCGGTGGAATTGTCGCGGTTGTCGCCCATCATGAAGTAATGTCCCGGCGGCACCGTATAGACCTCGGTATTGTCGCTGAAGCTGTTGTCCACCAGGTCGAGCGTCGTGTAGCTGACGCCGTTCGGCAGGGTCTCCCGCCAGCGCTTGACGCGCGTCGTCACGCCGTTCTCGTCGACGTCGATGTAATCTTCCATGCGCTCGCGCCGCACCGGCTGATCGTTGATGTGCAGCACGCCCTGCTTCACCTGGATGCGATTACCGGGGAAGCCGATCACGCGCTTGATGTAATCGGTTGAGTCATCCTTCGGCAGCCGGAACACCACCACGTCGCCCCGCTCGGGTTGTGATGCGAGAACGCGGCCGTCGAAAACGGGCGGCGAGAAGGGAAAAGAAAAGCGGCTGTAGCCGTAGCTGAATTTCGAGACGAATAGATAATCGCCCACCAGGAGCGTTTCTTTCATCGAGCCGGAAGGGATGTTGAACGGCTGGAAAAGAAACGTACGGATCACCAGCGCGATGAGCAGCGCGTGAAAAATCACGCGCACGGTCTCGGCGAAGCCGCCTTCTTTGCGTTTTGCGGTGGACACGCTCATCCGCCTTTCATCCCTTGATGGAGAAGCCCCGCGACCTTGTAGCCGTTGCCACCAGGGCACGCAATGAACGCATTACCTAGCCAGAGATGGATGACTTCACCAGTTAAATCAATGGAATACACCGATTTCTTAAAAGTTTTGAACAACGCTTATCCGCGCTCGGCGGAAATGATGACCAGCGCCTGCGCCATCGGCCACTCGTCGGTGATCGTCAGATCGATCTGAGCATCGAATCCCGGCGGCGTGATCTTTTTCAGCCGTTCCAGCGCACCGCCGGTCAGCCGCATCGTCGGCTTTCCCGACGGCAGGTTGACGACGCCCATGTCGCGCCAGAAAACGCCCGCGCGCAGGCCGGTGCCGAGCGCCTTGGCGCAGGCCTCCTTGGCGGCAAACCGCTTGGCATAGGTATCGATACGGTTGGCGCGGCGCTCGGCCTTCGCGCGTTCGGTTTCCGTGAAGATCCGCGCAAGGAAACGCTCGCCGTGCCGCTCGATGGTTTTCTCTATACGGCGGATATCGATGACGTCGGAACCGATGCCGAGGATCATGGCCGGCCGATCTTCCTTCGCCCGCGGTCCATGGCGTCACGCATCAGCTTCACCGCATCGGCCAGCCCGTCGAACACCGCTTCTGCGATCAGGAAATGCCCGATGTTGAGCTCGACGATCTCCGGCAAGGCGGCGATCGTCTCGGCGCTGGCATAATCAAGCCCGTGCCCGGCATGAACCTCCAGGCCCAGTCCTTTGGCCTGCCGCGCGCCATCGTGGATTCGCCGCCACTCCGTCTCAGCCAAGTCCTTTCGGCCCTGCATCAGCGCCTCGCACCAGGCGCCGGTATGAATCTCCACCACGGGAGCGCCGAGCGCCGCCGCGGCCTCGAATTGCGCCGGCTCCGGCGCGACAAACAGCGAGACGCGAATGCCCGCCTCCTTCAGCCGGCTGACGACTGGTCCAAGCTGTTGCCGCTGGCCGGCAGCATCAAGGCCGCCCTCGGTCGTGCGCTCCGTGCGCTTTTCCGGGACGATGCAGGCCGCATGCGGCCGTGTCTTGATCGCGATCGCCACCATCTCTTCCGTTGCCGCCATCTCGAAATTCAGCGGCTTGGAAATCTCCGCCTTCAGCCGCGCCATGTCCTCGTCGCGGATATGCCGGCGATCCTCCCGCAGATGGGCGGTGATGCCGTCCGCGCCCGCCGCGATCGCAAGCTTCGCCGCGCGCAACGGATCGGGATGCCGTCCCCCGCGCGCGTTGCGGAGGGTGGCGACGTGGTCGATGTTCACGCCGAGACGCAGATGAGGAACCGTGGTCAGGGGAAATGCTCCGCGTTGTCCGCCCTCAACCATTCACCCGCACGACCTTGGCGACCACCGGCTTCGCCCGCAATTGCGCGATGATGGAGGTGAGGTGCTTGAGGTCATAGACCTCCAGGTCGATGGTGAGCTCGGTGAAATCCGGTGACCGGCGCGTCATGTGGATGTTGTCGATGTTGCCGTCGTGCTCGGCAATGATTTGCGTGATTTGCGCGAGCGTGCCCGGCTCGTTCACCGACTGCACCTCCAGCCGTGCCGGGAAGCGCTGCGGGCTTTCCGCATCCATATCCCACTGCACGTCGAGCCAGCGTTCGGGGTGATCCTCGAAATCCTTCAGCGCGGGCGACTGGATCGGATAGATCGTGACCCCCTGCCCCGGCGTCAGGATGCCGACAATCCGGTCCCCCGGCACAGCGCCGCCGTTCGAGGCAAAGCGCACCGGCAAGTCGCTGTTGATGCCGCGGATCGGCAGTGGGGTGGTCGTGCCGCCCATGCCCGGTATCTTGAACTTCAGGGATTTTCCCCGCTTGAGCCCGAACCAGCCGCTGTCCGATTTTGGCTTCACGGCCTTCGCCGCCGCGCGCTCTTCCTTGTAGTCCGGATACATGGCGCGCGCGACGTCGGAAGCCTTCATCTCCCCTCGCCCGACCGCCGCCATCACGTCGTCGATGGACGCGCGCGCCAGCCGCGGCAGCGCGCCTTCCAATTTTTCGTCGGCGTATTCGATCTTCGCCCGCTGGAACAGCCGTTCGACGATGCGCCGCCCCAGCCCGGCATATTGCGCGCGCACGGCCACGCGCGTGGCGCGGCGGATCGAGGCGCGCGCCTTGCCGGTGACCACGATGGATTCCCATGCCGACGGCGGCGCCACCTGCGCCTTGGACGTGATGATCTCCACCTCGTCGCCATTGTTCAGTTGCGAGGCGAGCGGCGAGATCTGGCCGTTGATCTTGCAGCCCACCGCCATGTTGCCGACGTCGGTGTGGACCGCATAAGCGAAATCGATCGAGGTCGCCGCGCGCGGAAGCGCGATCAGTTTGCCCTTGGGCGTGAAGCAGAAGACCTGATCGTGGAACAGTTCGAGTTTGGTATGCTCGAGGAATTCTTCCGGGTTCGACCCTTCCGCCAACAGCTCGATGGTCCGCCGCAGCCAGCCATAGGCGGTTGACTCCCGCGACAGCATTTCCGTCGGCGTGCCGAAGCCGTCCTTGTAGAGTGCATGCGCCGCGATGCCATATTCGGCGATGTCGTCCATTTCCCGCGTGCGGATTTGCAGCTCGACGCGCTGCTTGCCGGGGCCGATCACGGTGGTGTGGATGGAGCGGTATTCGTTCTGCTTGGGCGTCGAGATGTAATCCTTGAAGCGCCCCGGCACCACCGGCCAGGTCGTGTGCACCACGCCGAGCGCCTGGTAGCACTCGATCAGCGACTTCATCACCACGCGGAAGCCGTAGATGTCGGAGAGCTGCTCGAAGCCCACCGACTTGCGCTCCATCTTCCGCCAGATCGAATAGGGCCACTTGCGCCGTCCATACACCTTGGCTTTGAGGCCGCGGTCCGCGAGCTTTTTCGTGAGTTGGTCCTCAATTTCCGCGATCAGGTCCTTGTTGCGCTCCGCCAGCGTGGTAAGGCGTTCCGTCACGACCTGATAAGCCTCGGGATACATCTCGTGGAAAGACAAATCCTCAAGCTCCTCGCGCATCTCGTGCATGCCCATGCGGGCAGCGAGCGGCGCATAGATGTCGAGCGTCTCCTCGGCGGCGCGGCGGCGTGACTCCGGCGCCATGTGCTCGAGGGTGCGCATGTTGTGCAGCCGGTCGGCGAGCTTGACCAGCAGCACGCGCACGTCGTCGGCGATAGCGAGCAACAGCTTGCGCAGGTTTTCCGCCTGCTTGGCCTCCTTGGTGACCAGATCGAGCTTCTTCAGCTTGGTCAGGCCCTCGACCAGGGTGCCGATGTCCCGGCCGAACATCTGGTCGATCTCCGACCGCGTCGTCTCGGTGTCTTCGATGGTGTCGTGCAGCAGCGCCGCCGCGATCGTGGCGTCATCGAGCTTCAGATCGGTCAGGATCGCCGCCACTTCCAGCGGATGGGAAAAATACGGATCGCCGGAGGCGCGCATCTGCTTGCCGTGCGCCTTCATGGCATAGACATAGGCGCGGTTGAGCAGGGCCTCGTTGGTGTCGGGATTGTAGCGGCGCACCCGGTCGATCAGATCGGTCTGCCGCATCATCTGCGGCTTGCGGGCTCTCGGCTTTTTTTCAGTAATTTGCTTCGGTTTGGTCAGGCTGCGGTCGAGCGTCACCGGAGGCGGAAGCGCCGCCTCTGCAACCGGAAGGCCCGTGCCTGGTCTCGACATGCGATACCCTTATGCCGGCGGCCAGCCTAATAAGCCGGCCCACGGCTAAGCGCAGGATATCATGGGGATTCGCCTTCGCCGCAAGAAACCGGCACAGGGTTGCCGAAAAGCCAACGGCCCGAAGCGTGGGCTCCGGGCCGTCCAAACCGCAGGCTGGATTTAGCCTTTATTCCTCTTCTTCCGGCTGTTCCTCCGGAGGAGCGAGGCCTTCGAGGCCCTTGAGCAGCTCCTCCTCGGTCATCCGTTCCCCGGCAACCTCGGTGTCGTCGGCATCGACGCCCGCGCTGGCGGCGCCGATCAGCGGCACGGCCTCGGGTTCCGGCTCGTCCACCTCTACGTATTTCTGCAGGGAGTGGATGAGGTCTTCCCGCAAATCTTCGGGCGAAATTGTGGTGTCGGCGATCTCGCGCAGAGCCACCACGGGATTCTTGTCGTTATCGCGCTCAACCGTGATTTGCGCGCCGGATGAAATCATCCGGCCGCGGTGCGCGGCGAGGAGGACGAGGTCGAAACGGTTTTCGACCTTGTCGACGCAGTCCTCAACTGTGACACGGGCCATGAGCTCGCGCTCCTATGTCAATGGAACATTGCATGAAACTAGGGGTTACGTAGCTACGTAAGTCTTAAAGCGCAAGCACGAAATTTTGTCTTGGCGGCCTTTTGCGGCTCTGTTAGGCAACCCTTGGAAACCTCGGTCCGGCCTCAGTCCGCCGATATTTTCGGAGCGGCCGCGACGGCGGCACCAGTCTCATTCGAGTTGGGTGCCGTGGTTTCCGATAGCGACGATCCATCGCCTGCTTCCGCCGCCCCAGGACGATCGATCGCAAGGTTTTAATTACGAGAGAGAGACATGCCAGTGCCTACTGAAAAGATCGCTTTATTCATTGACGGCGCCAACCTGTATGCCACGGCCAAGGCGCTCGGCTTCGACATCGACTACAAAAGGTTGCTGCGGGAATTCCAGTCCCGCGGCTATTTGCTGCGCGCTTTCTATTACACCGCCGTCATCGAGGATCAGGAATATTCCTCGATACGCCCGCTGATCGACTGGCTGGACTACAACGGTTACAGCGTCGTCACCAAGGCGACCAAGGAATTCGTCGATCAAACCGGCCGCCGCAAGGTGAAGGGCAACATGGACATCGAGCTCGCCGTCGATGCCATGGAACTCGCCGGCCACATCGACCAGATGGTGCTGTTCTCCGGCGACGGCGATTTCCGTTCGCTGGTCGAAGCCGTGCAGCGTCGCGGCGTGCGCGTCATTGTGGTTTCCACCATCTCGACCCAGCCGCCGATGGTCGCCGACGAATTGCGCCGGCAGGCCGACGAGTTCATCGACATCGTCCAATTGCAGGGCAAGATCGGCCGCGATCCGGGCGACCGCAGCGACCGGCCTCCGCGCGAGCCGCGTGGTGAGCCGCGCGGCGAGCCGCGGCAGCATACGCCGCAGTTCCTGCAGCGAAGCGCCGTTCCCCAACGCGCCGGCGGCGGCGGCGACGACGAATTCGAAGACTAGCCCAGAGCCAGCGCCATGCCGGGGGAGCGGGCGGAACCTTCGCGCGATTGTCCGCGCTGCCCGCGGCTCGCCGCCTTCCGCGAGGCTTGGCGCGCACGCGAGCCGCTGTGGCACAATGCTCCGGTTCCTTCCTTCGGTCCGATCGACGCGCGATTGCTGATCGTCGGGCTTGCGCCGGGCCTGCAAGGCGCGAACCGCACCGGGCGGCCCTTCACCGGCGACTATGCCGGCGACCTGCTGTACCCTACCCTGCTGGAACATGGATTTGCCCGCGGCCAATATGACGAACGGCCGGATGATGGCCTTGTCATGGTGGACACCCGCATCAGCAACGCCGTGCGTTGCGTGCCGCCGGAAAACAAGCCGGTCGGACCCGAGATCACAACGTGCAATGATTTCCTGAAGGCCGAGATCGCCGCCATGCCGAACCTGCGCGCCATGGTCGGGCTTGGCCGGATCGCCCACGATAGCGCAGTCGTCGCGCTCGGCGGCAAGCGCTCAGTCTTTGCCTTCGGCCATGGCCGCAGCCACGCGATCGGCGCTATCACGCTTTTCGACAGCTACCACTGCTCCCGCTACAACACGAACACGGGCGTTTTGACGCCGCAGATGTTCCGGGACGTCTTTACCAAAGTGCGCGCTTATCTCGGCTGACTAGCGAGCCAGATCAGCACTTCTTCCGCGTTCTTGTCGGGAGGAAAGACTGGATAGAAGACTTTGGCGATGACGCCGCTGTCGATGACCAGCGTCAGCCGCTTGAGCAGCCTCATCCCCGCGGCTGTAAACGTCGGCAGGCGCAGGGCGCGCGTGAACGTCAACTCGGCATCGGAGAGAAGCGCGAAAGGAAGATGCAGACGCTGCACCGCCTCGCGCTGATATTCGGTCGTTTGCGTGGACAGCCCAAATAGATTCTTCACGCCGACACCGCGCAAATCGGCGAAATGGTCGCGGAAGGCGCAGGATTGCGGCGTGCAACCGCGCGCTCCGGGAATGGCGTCCCACCCTTCCGGCGGCGATTTTCCCGGCGCGCCGGTGCGGGGATAGGCATAGACGACCGTGCGGCCTTGCAGCTTCGCCAAATGGATTTGCGCGCCATCCGTGGCCGGCAAGGAAATGTCCGGGAGTCGTGCGCCGGTGAGATGGCGCGCGCCGCCGTCATCCTGGGGCACCGGCAGATCGGCCGGAAGCACATTTGGATTATGCATGGCCTACCCCTTCTCCCGCAGCAGCCGGCTGCGCTCGCGGTCCCAGGATCGCTTCTTCAGCGTTTCCCGTTTGTCGTGCAGCTTCTTGCCGCGCCCGAGCGCGATCTCGATCTTGGCGCGCCCGCGCTCGTTGAAATAAAGCTTCAGCGGCACCAGCGTCATACCCTCGCGCTCCACGGCTCCGGCAAGCTTGTTCACCTGGCGCTTGTGCAGCAAAAGCTTGCGCGGCCGCTTCGGCAGATGATTGAACCGGCTGGCCTGCAGATATTCCGGGATATTCGAGTTGATCAGCCAGAGCTCCCCACCGCGAGAGTCGGCATAGGACTCCGCGATCGTGGCCTTGCCCGAGCGCAGCGATTTGACCTCGGTGCCGGTCAACGCGATGCCGGCCTCGAAAACCTCGCCGATCTCATAGTTGAAGCGCGCCTTGCGGTTGTCGGCGACGACCTTGATCTTCCGCTCAGTTTTCGCCGCCATCGCCGTCCATCTCCACGCGCACGCGAATCATCATAGCAGTCCCCCAGCCGGAGGTGTCGCGGTTCGCAATGGTTTGGCGATGAGATTTCCCCGACCGGCCGGCGGAAATTCCGGCCGCGCTTTCATTGATCGGTCGTCAGGAGGGAGCAAGACGCGCTAATCAGTTTGGGTCCGCATGCAAGCCACGGGGTCAGTGACTTTTACGCTCACGCCAATGGGTAGGCTCGACCTCGAGCCGCCCGGCGGAATTGGCGTTCACCCAGCCGGCGTCCGTGAGACGGCAGGGAAACATCAAGGTGTAAGCGCCGAATTGATCGGTCACCTGCAATTCGACCTCTCGATCCGGCGGAGCCGACTCGATCGGCTTCCACACACGATTGTTTTGCTTCGGTCGGTAAAGGGACACGGCACCACCTGATATCGACAAATAGGCTTCAACTTCCAACGCCGCAGAGGGCGCGAAGTTCCAGCCGGAATAGGAATACGATCAGTTTAGCCGCGGAGCAGCGGTTACCGCTATTTTAATTAACCAAACCTGCATGCACCATGGCCTGGCGCACCGCCGTTTTGGTGGTCTCCGCGAGCGGCACCATCGGCAGCCGGACCGTTTCGGCGCATTTGCCCAACAGCGAAAGCGCATACTTTGCCGGAGCCGGATTGGTTTCGATGAAGAGCGCGTTGTGCAGCGGCATCAGCTTGTCTTGCAGCTTGAGCGCCGCCGCATAATCGCCTTTGAGGCACGCCCGCTGGAACTCGGCGCAAAGACGCGGCGCCACATTCGACGTCACCGAAATGCAGCCGTGGCCGCCATGCGCCATGAAGCCCAGCGCGGAAGCATCCTCGCCGGAAAGCTGGTTGAATCCGGGGCCCATGGCGGCGCGCTGTTGCGACACGCGGATCACATTGGCCGTGGCGTCCTTCACGCCGGCGATGTTCTTCAACGCGAAAAGCCGCTGCATGGTGTCCACCGACATGTCGACCACCGAACGCGCCGGTATGTTGTAGATGATGATCGGGATGCCGATCGCATCGTTGATCGCCTTGTAGTGTTGATACAGGCCCTCTTGCGTCGGCTTGTTGTAATAGGGTGTCACGATCAGCACCGCGTCGGCGCCGGCTTGCTCGGCGTGCTGCGACAACTCGACCGCCTCGGCGGTGGAATTCGATCCCGCGCCCGCGACCACCGGCACGCGGCGGTTGGATTGCTGCACGCACCATTCCACCACCCGCTTGTGCTCCTCGTGGGAGAGCGTCGGGCTCTCGCCCGTGGTCCCCACAGGCACGAGCCCATTGGTGCCTTCGCCAATCTGCCAATCGACCAGATTGCGGAAAACCGTCTCGTCAATCGAGCCGTTCTTGAACGGCGTGACGAGCGCGGTGAACGAGCCCTTGAAGCTCGTCTTGGCGGTCATGGGAAAATCTCCGGTATCTGTGGCGCCCGCAGGCAGGGTTGACTCATTGTTATCGGGTCGGCGGGGCTGAAGAAAGGCCCCGGGCGCGGCGACAGGCCGCGCTGGTATTTTTGCTGCTAACCTTAAAAACCACGCCGAATCGGCCTTTTAGCAGTTCCTCAACGCCCTTCGGCCGAAAAACCCCCTACAGCCGGGAGTGCGAACGCGGTATGAGGGAGCGATGAAAAGCCACCGCATGAACCGCCTTTTGCGTCTCGCTCTGGCAGCCGCGCTCGCGGCGCTGATCGGCGCCGGCTTGGGGCCGGTCAACGCTGCTCCCGCCAAGGATGCCAAGCCGGCCGCGAAGACATCGAAATCCGCCAAGCCCGCAGCCAAGACGGCGGCGAAACCGGCGGCCAAGACCACGGCCGCTGCCAAGGTCCCCCTCCCCCGGCCGAAGCCGGGGAGCAGCGCGACCGCGGCGCTGGCGCCGCTGGAGCAAAAACCCGCCGCGGTCGCTTCTCCCGGCTCCGTGGCAGCACCGCCCGCGGCGGTCACCGCGCCGGCGGCAGCAGGGACGCCCGCCTCCCCCCTTTCCGCGAAAGATCTGGCGCTCGTGAAGCAGGCCATGAGCGAGATCAACCGTGGCAAGATCGACGCCGCTCACACCCTGACGCGCGACATGAGCGACCGGACCGCGGCGAAAGTCGTGGAATGGGCCATCCTGCGCTCGTACTACACCGACGCGGTGACGTTCGAGCGCTTCATGACCTTCGTCAAAGAGAATCCGAGCTGGCCGAGCCTCGATCTGTTCCGCCGCCGCGCCGAAGCCACGCTGTGGGAAGACCGGCGCGACGCCAAGCTGGTCCGTGCTTACTTCGCCGATCGCCCACCGACCACGGCCAAGGGCCGCCTGGTGCTGGCGCGTGCGCTGGTGGCGCTCGGCGACCGCAAGGCGGCCGAGCCGCTGGTGCGTGAAGTCTGGCGGCGCGACTCCTTGACGTTGACGCTCGAGACCATGGTGACCAACGCCTTTGGCGAGATGCTCACCCGTGCCGACCACAAGGCGCGGATGGATATGCGGCTCTATGACAATGAGGTGGAAGCCGCCATGCGCATGGCGGCGCGGCTTGGCCCCACCGAAATGGCGATCGCCAAGGCGCGCGCCGCGATGGGCAAGAAGCCCGCCGCCAATGCCAAGGCCCTGCTCGATGCGGTGCCGGCGGAGGGCCGGCGCGATCCCGGCTACATGTTCAGCCGCATCCAGTACCTCCGGCGCGCCGACAAGGCCGCCGAAGCCGCTGAATTGATGCTCGCGGTGCCGAACGATCCCGCGGTGCTGCACGACTTGGACGAATGGTGGATCGAGCGCCGCTACCTCGCCCGCAAGCTGCTCGACATCGGCGACGCCAAGACCGCCTACCGCGTCGCCCGCGACGCGGTGCCGCCCCCGAGAGAGAATTACCGGGTCGATCACCAGTTCACGGCGGGCTGGATCGCGTTGCGCTTCCTCAACGATCCCGCGACGGCGCTGACGCATTTTGCCCGCATCCGCGAAGGTTTGGTCAATCCGAACCCGCATGCCCTTTCCCGGGCGGACTACTGGCGGGCGCGCGCACTCGAAGCCTTGGGCCGGCGCGACGAAGCCCGGCAGTATTACGAAGCCGCCGCGCAGCATTCCACCGTCTATTACGGCCAGATCGCCCGCGCCAAACTCGGATTGCCCGACCTGCCTCTGCGCCCTCTGCCGCAACCCCCGCAGGGCTCGCGGCCCGACGTCGTGCGCGGAGCGGAGATACTTTACGCGGCCGACGAACGCGACCTCGCCAACATCATGCTGGCGGATCTCGGCGAGCGGGGCGACGACGTGGGAATCCTTGCCGGTCTTGGCGAAGCGGCGACCCGCTACAAGGACGCACGCGGGCTGCTTCTGCTCGGCAAGGGCGCACTCGGGCGCGGCCACCCCTTCGATCATTACGCTCATCCGACCGTCGGGCTTCCAAGCTATACGCCGATCGGGCCGCCGATCGATCCGAGCATCGCCTATTCGATCGCCCGGACGGAAAGCCATTTCAGCCAGAAAGTCGTCTCGACGGCGAAGGCCGTGGGCCTGATGCAGGTAACGCCCGATGCCGGGCGTTACATCGCCAAGAAATTCAAGGCGGTCTACGACTGGCAACGGATGCAAAAGGACCAAGTCTATAATATGCAGTTCGGCGCGGCCGAGCTTGGCGACCTCATCCAGTATTATCGCGGCTCCTACATCCTGACCTTCGCCGGCTATAACGCGGGCCGCGGCCGGGTGAAGGAGTGGATGGAACGTTTCGGCGATCCGCGCGATCCCAAAGTCGATCCGATCGACTGGGTTGAGCGCATTCCCTTCGCGGAAACCCGCAACTACGTGCCGCGCATTCTGGAAGCCTTGCAGGTCTATCGCATCCGTTTCGGCGGCGCCTCCAAGCTGCTGATCGAAGCCGACCTGCACCGCGGCAGCAGCGCGCACTGATTTATTCCACAGCGGTTGCACGACGGCCGCCGGCTGGCTATCCCCGGAAGGGGAAAGCCACGCTCATGGATTACATCAGCCGTTTCATAACCGCGCAGGACGGCCTGAAGCTGCATGTCCGCAGCTATGGCCCGCGTGCGAGCGAGAGCCTGCCCGTCGTGTGTCTTCCGGGGCTGGCGCGCACCAGCGCCGATTTCCACGAACTCGCCCTTGCCCTTGCCAATGACACCAAGACGCCGCGGCGCGTCGTCGCCATGGACTACCGCGGCCGCGGCCGTTCGGACTACGACCGCGATGCGGCGAACTACAGCCTTGCCGTGGAGCTCAACGACGTGCTGGCGATGCTCACCGCGCTGGGCATCGGGCCCGCCATGTTCATTGGAACCTCGCGTGGCGGCATTCTCACGATGCTGCTGGCCGCCGTCAGGCCCGCCGTCATCGCAGCGGCGGTTCTCAACGACATCGGCCCTGTGATCGAGCCGCGCGGCTTGATGCGGATCAAAAGCTATGTGGGAAAATTGCCTCGGCCGGCCAGCTTCGAGGAGGCCGGAGAGATCATGCGCCGGCTGTTCAGCGGGCATTTTCCGAAGCTCACCTCCGGCGACTGGATCGCCTTCGCCCGCCGCACCTTCGAGGAGCGGGACGGAAAGCTGATCCCCTCCTACGATCCGAAGCTCGTGAAGGCCCTGGATGGCATCGACATCGAGCGGCCGCTACCGCCCTTGTGGAAGGAATTCGACGCGCTGGCCCGCGTGCCGGTCATGGTCATCCGCGGCGCCAATTCCGACGTGTTGTCGCCGGAGACGATCGCCGCCATGCGCCAGCGGCGCACCGGGTTGGACGCGATGGAAGTGCCGGACCAGGGCCATGCGCCCCTGCTCTCGGACCCTGACATTATCGAGCGCGTGAAAGCCTTCGTCGCCCGCTGTGAGCCGGCGGGTGCTGGTGCGCGCTGATTGCAGCCCTCGGCAGCGCGCGAGCCTTGCTTGCCAAGGCTACGGCCCTCGGGCATATCGGGACCGACGGAGCTGTGGCCGAGTGGCTGAAGGCGGCGGTTTGCTAAACCGTTATACGCTCTCAAGGCGTATCGAGGGTTCGAATCCCTCCGGCTCCGCCACCCTACATGAGAAAGAGCTACAAGAAATCGCTGAAGATTGCGCGCTACGGATCGTCCTCTGTGAACCAGTCTGTCGGCAAGTTGTGCCGATACTGCACTCATCCCATCGTCAGTGGCCGCACCAATTCCGCCATCGCGGCGTTGAATTTGGCCGGTTCCTCGACCGGCGGCTCGTGTGCGGATTCCTCGAACCAGACGAATTTCTTCGACGGCGTAGTCAGCATGTCGAAATAGGCGGCGCTGGTTTCCGGGGCGACCACACGGTCGTGGCGGCCAATAAAGAAGAACACCGGCATCTTGAGCGCGGGCACGACCTTCACGAGATTCAGCGCCGAAACCTCGAGCCACATTGCGTATGTGGAAAATAACATCCCGCGCAGGATATTGGGCAGATCGAAAATCGACGATTCCGGCCTACCGAGAATAATTCGGCTGAACTTCCACATTGACATTCCGCGCACGATGCCGACGAAGCGCGTGAGCCATTTGCGTTGCACCATCATTTTATCGGTGGTGTGCGGCGGTGCACCGATGGCAATCAGCTCGTTGAGCGCCTTGCTGTTGTGGCGGCGCTGCGCCTCGGCGAGCGTGAAAGCATAAGACACCTGCTCGCTCGCCGGCCAATCGCCGATCTGTCCGGTGCCGACATAAGCCGAAACCTTTTCCGGGAAGCGCGCGGCATAGAGCACGCCGAGCACGGAGCCCCAGGAGTGCCCGTAGACCGCGACCTTATCCTTGCCCAAGCGCTCGCGCATCGCGTCGACCAGTTCGTCGAGATCGGCAAGGAATTGCGCGACCGTCATGGAAGACTTGAGGATTTTGCGGTCGAACGATTTGTCGGTGCCGCGCTGCTCCCAATAGACGACGGTGAAGCTCTGCTCGAGCGGCGCATTAAAGGTGCGGAAAAGACGCATCTCCGGAAAGCCCGGCCCGCCATGCAGAAGGATCAAGACCGGATTGGCGACGCTCTCGCCACGGATCATCACCCACTGATCGAGCCCGCCCAGACGGAGATACTCGATCTCCGCGATGCTACCCGGAAGGGTCCCGCCCTTAGGCCCGCGAAACGGCGGCGTCTTTCCTGGATGTTTCATGGCATTCCCCGAAGCGTTGGGGCAATACCGGAGACTGTAGCAAAATCCCGCGAGGGAATGCGGGAATACGGTTCCCTTCCTCCGCCAGCTTCAGGCGAGAACGCTCGATTTAGGCAACCGCCGTCAGGCGGCGACGCGCAGCGGCGAGACGGCCGCAACCGGCTGCGGCTGCGGGTTCAGCTTGAGCCATTCGCGCGCGGCAAGCTGTGCCGCGCCGATCTCGGAGTCCGCCATCTCGGCGGCGATCTCACGGCGCAGGCGTGCCGCGTCGGCATGCCCCTTCATCGCCGCCAGATTGAACCACTTATGCGCGGACACCAGATCCACGGGCACGGAGTTGCCGGCCGAATACATCATGCCGAGTTCGAACAAGGCGTCCGCGCCCATGGGCGCCGCGCCGAGCGTTGCCGCCTCGATTTCGGGTATTTCGTAACGCGCCATCTGAACCTCCCCCGCGGCGCTTTCCTGTCCCGGACTTCGCGCCGCTGCCTGCACGGCCTCACCGCCGTGCATGCGGATAATCGAGCGAAAATTTGAATAGCTGTTTAAGCGATGCGATGAATCGAACGTGAACGATCCAAATCGTCCGCAAGAGAGAAAGGATTCACCAAGCGGCGGAGGCCCGTGGAATCAGGGTTTCTCCGCATGATGAGCAATTGCTAACCGTGCCGGTTGGCGCGGCACTAACCATTCCCCGATATGGCCTACCGCGCGCGCTGATTGAACAGGAGGCTCAGGACCTTCGGGTCCTTCATATTCACCTTGCTCGCCTCCTCCACGCGGATGTGTATCCCGCGATGCACCGCGGGCCGCGCCAGCATGGTGTCGAGCCAGCGCTTAAAATGCGGGAACGGCTCAATGTCCTGCCCCTGCTGCTTCCACCGGCTCGCCCAGCCGACGCAGGCCATGTCGGCGATGGAGTATTTGCCGGCGAGGAATTCCCGGTCGGCAAGCCGCTTGTTCATCACGCCGTAAAGCCGGTTCACTTCATTGGTGTAGCGCTGGATCGGATAGGCAAGCTGTTCCGGCGCATACATGCGGAAATGATGCGCCTGCCCCGCCATGGGCCCGAGGCCCCCTACCTGCCAGAACAGCCACTGGTCCACCTCCACCCGCGCGCGTTCGGCGGCCGGATAGAACTTTCCGGTCTTGCGCCCGAGATATTGCAAGATGGCGCCGGACTCGAAGATGGAGATCGGCTTTCCGCCGGGGCCGTCATGATCGACGATGGCGGGCATCCGGTTGTTGGGGGAGATCGCGAGGAACTCGGGCTTGAACTGATCGCCCTTGGAGATGTCGACCGGGCGCACCGTATAGGGCAGCCGGCATTCCTCCAGCATGATGCTGATCTTGTAGCCGTTCGGCGTCGGCCAATAATACAGGTCGATCGGCTTCTTCCCGGACGACTTGGCGCGCACCGGTTTGGATGATGATTTCGATTTGGGTTTCGTCTTGACCTTGCTCTTGGCTTTGCGCGCCATCGACTGCTCCTTCGGGAACGGCTGTGCTCTTTACGAATGTCCTATGTCGCCCACCAGGCGAGCGCAATGGCCGCGCCAACGCCAAAGTCAGCGCGCTACGCGGCACCGCCCCGGCTATTCCGCACGATTGCAATTGAGAGGAAAAATTGGTTCCGGGTGGACGGCGCTGATGCCGCGCGCAACCCGAGGGGCAGACATGCCGAGGGCGTCGGCGGGATATTGAGGCCCGAAGCCGGTCGGCTTTCGCCGCTGGCGAGGTGCGGACTTTCCGCCCCTCCTCTTCCCAGGCGCCGTTTCCGGAACCTGTGAAGCTCGAACCCCTTGTCCCGCCGACGCCCTCGTTGTCGACTTGAGCCGGGGTGGCACTGGCGATGGCTTCGCAGCCTACCGCCCTGTGGCACCGCCGGCTCCTGTCTTCGAAGCCGATCGGTAGAGCGGCCTTACTTCTTCTTCTTCGCGGTTTTCCGCTTCGTCTTTTTCGCTGTCTTCTTCGCCGCTGCCTTTGTCTTACGCTTCTTGGCCATGCTGCCCTCCTAGCCACGATTAAATGGCTTGATGTCGTAACAGTGCAGTCGCGAATCGACGTGCACTACAATTCGATTACTACAGCGCGGAGAAAAAAACACCGACTTCGCTTGATGAAGCGTATATGGCGCGCTCCCGCGCCGCATCGCAGCAGCGATTTCCGCCGTCAAGTAAAATAAAAAACGGATGATCCGCGAAACGATTGGCGACAGCGCGCGCGAATTTCACGTCTTGGCAAAAGTGCCGATGGAATAAGGATTTCTGGCACTCAGAAATTTTCTTCTTGTTTTATTGATGCGCGCGTCCGCGAGCGTTTCGAGCGCCGCGTCGGCGCCGCGGAAATGATCCTTGGCGCATGCATTTACCATGCAAAATTTTTTTCACAGCCAGCGGCCATAAACGGCACTCAGGAGCGTCAAAACGCTCTCACTCGCGCGAATCGGCGGGAACTGATTCGGCTGCGGAGGCCTCACGCGGTGTTCGAGAAGCACATCGAAGCGTCGCTCGCATGAATTTCTTGGAGCGAGATTCGTGCTCGCGTGCGCCACCGCGCGGCGATGCCGCGACGCGAGACATCACAGCCCGAGTTTGCGCTTCAGGAGATCGTTGACCGCTTGCGGGCTCGCCTTGCCGCCGGAGGATTTCATCACCTGGCCGACGAACCAGCCCAGCAGCGCGGGCTTTTCCCTTGCCTGGACTGCTTTATCGGCATTCGCGGCGATGATCTCGTCGACCACTTTCTCGATCGCGCCCACATCCGTGACCTGCTTCATGCCGCGAGCCTCGACGATGGCGCGCGGGTCGCCGCCTTCCATCCACACCACCTCGAACAGATCCTTGGCGATCTTGCCGGAGATGGTTCCGGCGGCGACGAGATCGAGAATGGCGCCGAGCTGCTCTGCGGAAACCGGCGAAGCGGAGATGTCCTTGCCTTCCCGGTTGAGCCGGCCGGCGAGTTCATTGATCACCCAGTTGGCCGCCGCCTTGGCGTCGTGGCCTTTCGCCACCGCCTCGAAAAACTCGGCAGTGGCGCGCTCGGCCACCAGCACGCCGGCATCGTAGGGCGACAGCGCGTGCTCGCGCATGAACCGCGCCTTCTTCTCGTCCGGCAACTCCGGCAGGCCGCGCTTGAGCTCCTCGACATAGGCGGCGGTGAATTCCAGCGGCAGCAAGTCGGGATCGGGGAAGTAGCGGTAGTCGTGCGCCTCTTCCTTCGTGCGCATGGAGCGGGTTTCGCCCCGGCCCGGATCGAACAGCCGCGTCTCCTGAGCGATCTTGCCGCCCTCCTCGATGATGTCGATCTGGCGGCGCGCCTCGTGCTCGATGGCTTGACCGATAAAGCGGATGGAGTTGACGTTCTTGATTTCGCAACGCGTGCCGAACGGCTCTCCCGGCCGGCGCACCGAGACGTTGACGTCCGCACGCAGCGAGCCCTTTTCCATGTCGCCGTCGCAGGTACCGAGATAGCGCAGGATGCTGCGCAGCTTCGTGACGTAGGCCTTGGCCTCGTCCGCCGATCGCAGGTCCGGCTTGGAGACGATCTCCATGAGGGCGATGCCGGAACGATTGAGGTCGACGTAGGAAAACGAAGGGTGCCGGTCATGCAGCAGCTTGCCGGCGTCTTGCTCGAGGTGCAGCCGCTCGATGCCGACATGGACGGTCTCGCCGTCGGGCGTGTCGACGGCGACTTCGCCCTCACCCACGATCGGCGACTTGTATTGGCTGATCTGGTAGCCCTGCGGCAGATCGGGATAAAAATAGTTCTTCCGGTCGAACACCGATTTCAGATTGATCTTCGCCTTTAGACCAAGACCTGTGCGAACCGCCTGCCGGACGCATTCCTCGTTGATGACCGGCAGCATGCCGGGCATGGCGGCGTCCACCAGCGAGACCTGGGAGTTCGGCTCGGCCCCGAACTTGGTGGAAGCGCCGGAAAACAGCTTGGCTTCGGAGGTCACCTGGGCGTGCACCTCCAGCCCGACGACGACTTCCCATTCGCCGGTCGCGCCCTTGATCAGCTTGGTACTTGCCGGAGCATTCATGTGAGGCCTGCGACTTTTCGATAATGGGAACTGGGCGCGCCTTCAAGAGCGCTGTGGGCGTTCGCCGCACGGCGGCAATTGGTCACTGGCGTGTGGACACGGAACTGCCATAGTAACGATCATGTTGTTCGAGGCGCTACGGAGCACACGATGGCCGAGAACGGCGGGAAAAAGACCTTTCTGACGATCGTGCTGAGCGGCATCGCATTGCTCGCCCTGTTGGTGGGTTTCGTCGTCTATGGCGGCCCCTCGGGCGGCAACACCAACAACCTGACGGTTGGGATGCCCAAGCCGACCGTTCCGAAAAAGCAGTGACGGTCTAAGCCGCAACTCGTTCATTCGTGAAATGACAGGTGAAAACGGCCGCTCGCCGCGTCAAGCTCGCAGTGAACCCATGCGGCTCGCTGGTTCGCCCCCCGCCTGCAACGTTCCCTCAATTTGCTTTCTGCCGGGGCTGCCGGTGACCGAATTCGATGCTGGCGCGCGCGCCTTCGCCCGGTCCGGTTTCAAGCTTGAAGTCCATCTGCATCGTGTTCTCGCGCAGCGTTTGCAGAATGAGAGCGCCGAGCTTGCCGCGCGTCGGCCAGCTCACGCCACGCGGAAATCCAACTCCATCGTCGGCAAAAACGATGCGGTAGCGCCGCTCGTCTTCACAATGGCATTCGACGGTGATGGTGCCCTTGTCGCGGCCGACGAAGGCGTACTTGAACGCGTTGATCAGCAGCTCATTGACCAGCAGGCCGGCGGGCATCGCCACGTTCATTGAAACCGGGCAGTAGTTGACCTTGAGGTCGAGTTCGACGCCTCCCACGGCGTAGGTTCTCACGGCGGCCGCGGCGATACCGCTGAGATAAGCCCCGAGATCAACCTGCGGTCCCCAATTGTCGGTGGACAAGGCCTGGTACAGCAGCGCCAGCGTATCGATGCGCCCGGTAAGGCGATCGAGATCGACCTTATCGCCGCGTTGCGCCGCCCGCGCCTCCAGCCGTATCAGCGCCGTGATGAGCTGGAGGTTATTCTTGACCCGATGTTGCAGCTCCTTGAGCAGCAGATCCTTGTCACGGATTTTCTGTTCAAAATCTTCGCGCTGCGAACGCTCGCGGTCGGTGACGTCGACCAGCGCCGCGATACGATAACCCTCGGTGCCTTCTTCGCCTTCGATCAGGCTGGCATAGGCCTGAGCAAGGATAACTTTTCCGTCGCCGGCTTCCCTGCGGAAGGTGCCGAGAAAATCCTCGCCCGTAAGAATCGCGGCGCCGAGCGTCAGGTTTGGATCGTCCTCGTGGGTGAAGCTGTCCAGGACCGACCACGGTTTGTGTTCGATTTCGGCTCCGGAAAGTCCGGTCATGCCCTCGAACGTCTGGTTGGCGTAGACAATGCGCTGCTCGTCCTTGACCATCCAGGAAACGACGATCGCGATCGGAACGTGGTCGAGGAAGCGTTTGAAATCGTCGCTCTCCACCGCCTTGGCAATTTCCGGCGATGCCAGCATTTCGCCGACCTGCTCGGGGGTCGGTTGTGGCGGCGGTGCGGGCGGTTGCTCGGGTGGTTCGTTTTGAATCGTCATGGAATCACAAAGGCTGATGGGTTGAAAAAACGTGTGAAATACAAACGGCCATTACCTTAAGACGCCATAACCAACGCAGATTGGGGATAGCCGGTTCCGGCAGGGACGAATTTAATGATGACTCACAGCCACCAAGCCGTAGGCGAAAAACGCCCCGCCGCGTCCTCGATAACCTGCCCGAGCGAGAACAATGTTTCTTCGTCAAATGGACGGCCGATGAGCTGCAATCCGAGCGGCAAGCCTTTCACGTCCAGCCCCGCGGGCACGGAAAGCCCCGGCAGGCCTGCCATGTTCACGGTCACCGTGAAGACATCGTTCAAATACATCTCCACGGGATCGGCTCCACCCTTTTCGCCGATGCCGAAGGCGGCGGACGGCGTGGCCGGCGTCAGCATGGCATGCACACCGGCGGCGAAGGCGTCCTCGAAATCCTTCTTGATGAGCGTGCGCACCTTTTGCGCGCGCAGGTAGTAGGCATCGTAGTAGCCCGCCGAGAGCACGTAGGTGCCGATCATGATGCGCGCAAACAAACCTCATCTCGCAAGCCAACCAATGGCGATACGCACCAGCGCTGCAATTAAAGCCGAAAGAACAAGGCGAATCGCAGCCCATACGTTCTGCTTTGTGAGAACCGCCGATTTCAGATTCCGCCACGCGGTCCACACTTGCCGCTGCTTTATTTCGTTCGAGGAATCTAAGGTGCTCGACATCTCTGCCTCCAAGGCGATTATCGTCACCCCCCAAGTGACAACAACATGTTGGCGGATAACGCCCAAGTCAACCATTTGGTAACGTACATAAATCGCTTAAGCATGGATTATATCGCAATCAATACATTATGTGGCGCAGTTTTGCAGGAGAATTTACGTCGTGTACGCTCCTACGCTGTTTGAAAGACGTGGAAGATGTCTCAGGATGGCCAATGCGAAAAAAAACGAAAGACGTTCAAAAAAAAATCAAAGAAAGGCTACGGACGCCCCGCGGCGAGGTAACTGAGCGAATTTTGGCTGGATTAGCAGAAGAATTCCCAATACCTCACAACCGCGCGTCATTTATTGATTCGGAAGCGCTAACACGCAGGTACGGGAAAAAACTCGGCGAATTGACTCGCAAGGAAAAAACGTCGGCAAATAGAACGCTGGGCAAATTAATAGCGGAGGGAGCGATCAGCGAGTCGCTTTTCCTCAAGAGAGAAGATCCGAGGGTTAACTTACCAGTCGCGGGTTTGGTATCCATTTCAATAAACCTAGATCGACTAACGCAAGCGCGGGAAGAATGGCCAGTCGAGCGAGAGAAATGGAAACAAGACTACGAACAATGGAAAAAAACAAAAATTGGACCTGCGCCAGAAGAACCCCTTGAACCTAATCAAGAGGGAATAATAAGAAGGATAATTCAGAGGTCCAAGAAATGGGGGGCACGTTCGTCTGAAAATCCATTTTCCCTTCTGCTGATCAGCATAAGCATCGTGCACGGTTCAAGTGATTTTGATCTATTAGTTATCGTTCTTTTCAAAAATAACGATGAATATATGCAATACGTACGAGACGTGATTCAGCAAGTACCTTTCGTTCAAAAAACCCACACAATGCAAATCGGAGCTTGGTTCGGATTCCCTGAAATTGGCCATGCAAGAATAATCGCGTGGTCCGATGAAAAAATCTGAATAATAGCCGATTTTACTTACCACCACTGTCGTGTTGTGAAATGACCGGCAGCGCCCTCGATCGCCTGGCCGAGCGTGAAAAGCGTCTCCTCGTCGAAAGGACGGCCGATGAGCTGCAAGCCAAGCGGCAGTCCTTGAGGGTCCAGCCCCGCGGGCACGGATAGCCCCGGCAGACCGGCCATATTCACGGTCACCGTGAAGACGTCGTTCAAATACATCTCCACCGGGTCGGCGCCACCCTTCTCGCCGATGCCGAAGGCCGCCGACGGCGTGGCCGGCGTCAGCATGGCATGCACACCGGCGGCAAAGGCGTCCTCGAAATCCTTCTTGATCAGCGTGCGCACCTTCTGCGCGCGCAGGTAGTAGGCGTCGTAATATCCGGCCGAGAGCACATAGGTGCCGATCATGATGCGCCGGCGTACTTCCGGGCCGAAGCCTGCCGCCCGCGTCTTCTCATACATGTCCGTGAGGTCGCGGCCGCCGGCGCGTAATCCGTAGCGCACGCCGTCATAGCGGGTGAGGTTGGAGGACGCTTCCGCCGGCGCCACGATATAGTAAGCGGGCAGCGCGTATTTGGTGTGCGGCAGTGACACCTCGACCAGCTCGGCCCCCGCCGTTTTCAACCATTCCGCCCCCTGCTGCCACAGCTTCTCGATTTCCGCCGGCATGCCGTCGATGCGGTATTCCTTCGGGATGCCGATCCTCATACCCTTGATCGATTTGCCCACCGCTGCTTCGTAGTCCGGCACGGGCACGTCTACCGACGTGGTGTCCCTCGCGTCATGGCCTGCCATGGAGCGCAGCAGGATCGCAGCGTCACGTATCGTCCGCGCGAAGGGCCCGGCCTGGTCGAGCGAGGAGGCGAAGGCGACGATGCCCCAGCGCGAGCAGCGGCCATAGGTCGGCTTGATGCCTACGATGCCGGTGAAAGACGCGGGCAGCCGTATCGAGCCACCCGTGTCCGTTCCGGTCGCGCCCAGCGCCAGATGCGCTGCCACCGCCGCCGCCGAGCCGCCGGACGAGCCGCCTGGCACCAGCGGGGTGTTCGCGCCTTTGCGCCGCCACGGTGATATCACCGGGCCAAAAGCCGAGGTCTCGTTCGACGAACCCATGGCAAATTCGTCATTATTGGTCTTGCCCAAAAGTACCGCACCGTCTCGCCATAAGTTTGCGCTCACGGCTGACTCGTAGGCCGGCTCGAAATTCCCCAGGATGTGGCTACAGGCGGTCGTACGTAAGCCTTCTGTGCAAAACGAATCTTTGACCGCCAGCGGAATGCCTTCCAGCGGTCCCGCTGTCCCCTTGGCGATGCGCGCATCGGCCGCCTTGGCCATGGCGCGGGCGCGCTCCGGCGTCTCCAGCACATAGGCGTTGAGCGCGCGCGCCTTTTCCATCGCGCTCAGATGCGCGTCGGTCAGCTCGGCGGCCGTGAATTCCTTTTTCGCCAGTCCCGCGCGCGCTTCGGCGATGGTGAGGGAGGTAAGAGCAGTCATGGATTGATTGCCTCGGCCTCATGGTTCGAGACGCGCCGCTTCACGGCGCTCCTCACCATGAGGACTAGCCCCTCATCCTGAGGAGCGCCTGCAAGGCGCGTCTCGAAGGATGCGGCCCCCATCACTCCACCACCTTGGGAACAGCGAAAAAGTTGTCCTCGCGTGCGGGCGCATTCTTCAGGATGGCTTCCGGGTCGCCCGGCTCCGTCACGACGTCGGGACGTTTCTTCATGGCCATGGGCGTGACCGACGTCATCGGCTCCACGCCCTCGACATTCACCTCGGAGAGCTGCTCGACAAAGGCGAGGATGGCGTTGATCTCGCCCCGCAGGTGCTCGACCTCATCGTCGGCAACCGCGATGCGCGCGAGATGCGCGATGCGCCGGACGGTAGCGGCATCCACGGACATGAGCGATCCTCTGAAGGAAAGGCCGCGCCCCTATAGCAGAGCGGCATTTCTCTGAGCAACCTGGACCGCCGCCACAGTCCTAGCGCGCCAGGCTTTGTAGATGCTTTTGCGCCTCGGCGGAGAGCGTCGCGGTCAACTCCCCTGCCCTGATGTCCCGTCCCAGCGCCACCGCCTGGCCGGACCATAGCGGCGAGAAATCGCCGGAGCCTTGCGCCTCCGCCTTGGCCCGCAAGGGCTGCACCGCGCCCGCGGCGAGCGGAAACTGCGGCGCGGCATCGGTGATCGGCCCGACCTCGCGGATGATGCGGTTGATGAAGCCGCGCGCCGGCCGCCCGGTGATGACATTGGTCAGCACCGTCCCGTCGTCGCGCGCCAATCTCAGTGCCGCGCGATGCGGCGCCGACACCTTCGCCTCCGGGCAACGCAGATAGGCGCTGCCGATCTGCACCCCGGCCGCGCCGAGCGCAAAAGCCGCGGCGATGCCGCGCGCGTCGGCGATACCGCCCGCCGCGATCACCGGCACCTTCACCGCGTCCGCCACCTGCGGCACCAGCGCCAGCGTGCCCACCTGGGCGAAAATATTCTCCGTCAGGAACATCCCGCGATGGCCGCCCGCTTCGAACCCCTGCGCGATGATGGCGTCCACCCCACGCTCGGCCAGCCAGCGCGCCTCCGCCACAGTGGTCGCCGAGCTGATGACCAAAAATCCCTCGCGCTTGAGCTTTTGGTAGAGCGGCTCGGGCGGCAGGCCGAAATGGAAGCTGACCACTTCCGGCTTGGTGTCTAGCACCGCTTCCAACAAGGCTTCGTCGAACGGCGCGCGGTTTGTAAACGGCGCCGGCGCTGCCGGGTCGATGCCGAATTCTTGGTAATAAGGCGCAAGCCGTTCCCGCCATGCCGCCTCGCGCGCATTATTCGGCACCGGCGCGGTGTGACAGAAGAAGTTGAGATTGACCGGCTTCTTCGTCCGCGCGCGGATTTTCCCCATCTCGTCGCGGATTTTTTCCGCGGTGAGCATGGCGCAGGGCAGCGAGCCGAGCCCGCCCGCCTCCGACACCGCCGTCACCAGATCGGCGTCCATGGAGCCCGCCATCGGCGCCAGAATGATGGGATGTTCGATCTGAAAGAGATCAAGCAGGCGGCGATCAGGCCACATTGCGAAGCCCCCGGCATATGACTCCGGGTTTATAGCATGGGAATGCCGCTAGGCTCCGTGCCGATTTCGCATGGCAGCATGACGCGGCGAAGGCCTGATTATCCTGCCGCTCAGGCGGCGTCGGGAACCACGCGGTTGCGGCCGTCGCTCTTGGCGCGGTAGAGCGCCTTGTCGGCGCGCTTGAGGATCCTCGCCGCGTCGTCGTCGGCCCCCAGCGCGGAAATGCCGACGGAGATCGTTACTTCGACCGAACGCTCGCCCTGCTGGATCGGGAAGGGCTCGGTTGCGATGCGCCGGCGCAGGCGTTCCGCGACCATGGTCGCGACCGCGAGGTCCGTCTCCGGCATCACGACGACAAATTCCTCCCCGCCGTAGCGGCAGGCGAGATCGATGCCGCGGATCGATTTCTTGATGCGGATCGCGAACTCGCGCAGCACGTCGTCGCCCGCGTCGTGACCATGGGTGTCGTTGATCGCCTTGAAATAATCGATATCGAGGATGAGGACGGTGAGCGGCTTCTTGCGCGCCGCCGCCTGTTCCAAGAGCGAGCCGAGATGGCTCTCCATGTAGCGGCGGTTATACAGGCCCGTGAGCGGGTCGGTGATCGCCATTTCGATGGACATCTGCACATTGTCGCGCAGCCGTTCGGTATAGCGCTTCTTGCGGATTTGCGTGCGCGCGCGCGCCAGCAGCTCGTTCTTGTCGACCGGACGCATCAGGTAGTCGTTGACGCCGATCTCCAGGCCGCGCACCAGCCGCGCGTTATTCTCGCCTTCCGCGATGGCCAGGATCGGAACGTTGCGCGTGCGGTCGAGCGAGCGAAGCTGGCTGCACAGCCGCAGCCCGTCGAAATTCTCCAGCGCCAGCGAGACAATCACGAGGTCGTAGTTGCCCTCGGCGGCCCGGAACAGCGCGTCATTGGGATCGTCTTCCACGTCGACCGCGTGCTCGTCCGCCAGCATCGCTGCGATGCGCTCGTGCGAAGCCGGGCGGTCGTCGATCAGCAGAATGCGGCCTTGCCGCCCGCTGTCGGCCAGCGCCTCACGCTCGGGGCTCTGGATGCCGATTTCCTTCGAGGTCACCGCGCGCATGCGCAATTCGTCGGTCATCATCTTCAGGCGAGCCAGCGAGCGTACCCGCGCCACCAGCGCCACGTCGGAAACCGGCTTGGTGAGGAAGTCGTCGGCGCCCGCATCCAGTCCGCGGACGCGGTCCGAAGCCTGATCCAGCGCGGTGACCATCACCACCGGAATGTGGTGGGTCGAGGGGCCGGTCTTGAGCCTGCGGCACACTTCGAAGCCGTCCATGCCCGGCATCATGACGTCGAGCAGCACCACGTCGCATTCCGCGCGCTCGCAGATCGCCAGCGCATCGCGGCCGTTCATGGCGGTGATGACGTCGAAATATTCCGCCGAAAGCCGCGCTTCCAGCAGCTTGACGTTGGCGGGAATGTCATCGACGACGAGAACGCGGGCGGTCATGCGCGATCTCCTTCGGCACTACCGAGGAAATGCCGGATGGTTTCGATGAACTTGCCCACCGAAATGGGTTTGGACAGATAGGCCTCGCAGCCGCCCTCGCGGATACGCTCCTCGTCGCCTTTCATGGCGAAAGCGGTGACGGCGACGACGGGGATGCTTTTCAGCTCCTGATCGTCCTTCAGCCATTTGGTGACTTCGAGGCCGGAGACCTCGGGAAGCTGGATATCCATCAGGATCAGGTCGGGACGATGCTTGCGGGCCAGGTCGAGCGCCTCGATGCCGTTGCGGGTGCCGACGGTCTGGTAGCCATGAGCTTCCAACAGGTCATGGAAGAGCTTCATATTGAGCTCATTGTCCTCCACGATCATGACTGTCTTGGCCATTCCCCCGCCTTCAGGTTTATTGCCGTGCCCCGTCCTCTGAAGGCATCGGATCGCAAGGCCGGCATGCGCGCGGCCGAGCATGGCCTTTCAACGTAGTGTGGATTTGTTACGGAAACGCAAACAAATGCCCATTTCCAGGCTACCTCCGATGACGCCTGAGGCGGCTGAAACCCTGGCCGTCCAGGCGCTTGCCTTCATTGCCCAGGATGGGGAGCGGCTCGGGCGGTTCCTGGCGGTCACCGGCATAGGCCCTGCCCAAATCCGCGAGGCTGCCGGTGAGCCGCGCTTCCTGGCCGGGGTGCTGGACTATGTGGCGGCCGACGAGGCCCTGCTTGTGGCCTTTGCCCAACAGGCAGGCATCGATCCGGCCTGGATCGCCCGCGCCCGCCGAGTTCTGGGAACAGCCTCGGAGCGGGATGTTCCCTGATGGCTGGCTTTTGCCGCGATTGCCTCACCGACGCGCCGGAACCGAGGCGTCGTTGCGTGCAGTGCGGCTCACCCCGGCTGGTGCACCATCCCGAACTCGATGAGCTTTCCGTCGCGCATATCGATTGCGACGCTTTCTACGCCACGATCGAGAAGCGCGACGACCCTTCCCTGGCCGATCAGCCGGTCATTGTCGGCGGAGGCCGGCGCGGCGTCGTTGCGGCGGCCTGCTATGTCGCGCGCACCTTTGGCATTCGCTCCGCGATGCCGATGTTCGAGGCGCGCAGGCTTTGCCCGTCCGCCGTCGTGGTCCGCCCGAATATGAGCAAATATGTGCGCGTGGGACGTGAAGTGCGCCAGGCCATGCTGGAGCTGACGCCGCTGGTCGAGCCGCTGTCGATCGACGAAGCCTTCCTTGATCTCTCCGGCACCCGCCAATTGCATGGGCTTTCGCCCGCGAAAACGCTCGCCCGCTTCGCGGCCGAGGTGGAAAAGACCATCGGCATCACCGTATCCATCGGACTTTCGAGCAACAAATTCCTGGCAAAGATCGCGTCCGATCTCGACAAACCGCGCGGCTTCGCCGTGCTGGGCGCCAAAGAGGCGCCGGCATTCCTCGCGCCCAAGCCCGTCACCTTCATCTACGGCGTCGGGGGCGCAATGCAGAAACGGCTGGAGCGCGAGGGATTGCTCACCATCGCGGACTTGCAGCGGACGCCGGAAACCGAGCTCCTGCGTACCTTCGGCGGCGAAGGATTGCGCCTGGGGCGGCTCGCGCGCGGGATCGATACGCGCCCGGTGATAGCCGAGCGCGAAACCAAAAGCGTCTCCGCGGAAACAACGTTCGAGCACGACATCGGCACCTTGCGGCCGCTTGAGCGCCGGTTATGGGGGCTGGCGGAGCGCGTATCGGCGCGCCTCAAGGCGAAGGAACTGGCGGGCGCCACCGTCACGCTGAAGCTGAAGACGGCGGATTTCCGCCTGCGCACGCGGGCGCGTTCCCTCGGGGACTCCACCCAGCTTGCCGCGAAGATTTACGCCGCTGGACGCGACCTCCTCGCCGGCGAGGCGGACGGCACAAAATTCCGGCTTATCGGGCTCGGCGTCTCGGCTTTGACCTCCGCGCAGGACGCCGACCCTGCCGATCTGGTGGATAACCGGGCCGCCAATGCCGAGCGGGCGGTGGACCGCGTGCGAAAACGTTTTGGCGATGCCGCCGTGGTCAGGGGATTTACGTTGGAGTCGGACGACGACTGAAAGAATGCCTCATCTGCCGCGCGATCACTGGCAGGGCTTGGCGTCCTTGATCTCCAGCAAGCTCATCTCGCCGCGCACGACGAAATCGTTGTAGTCGAGCAGCAGCGCGCGGGAGATTCCATTCTCGTAAAGCTCGAAGCTGATCGAATAGACCGGCTGCTGCTCGCCGCCCTTCCCGCCCTTTTCATCTTTTTCGTAGTAGCTGATCGTGACCGGCCAGCGCGTCAGGCCGGCGAGCGCCGCTTTGCCTGCCGCTGCATCGGTGGGGACGCGCTGATCCGGCGGGATCGGACGCCCGATCACGGTCAGGGTGTTGAAGACTTTCTCGCCGTCTTCCGAACCGTCGTAAACCGGCAGTTCCAGCACGGTCTTCCCCGCGCGCCCGGCGGCGATGATGAGGCGCATGTGCTCGCTTGGAAACACCAAGCCGGCATCCATCTTAAATTTCTTCTGCCCAGGCTTGGTGAGATTGACCGCGACCTCGCCTGCGCCGCGCTCAGCCATCCCGTCCACGGATTCAACGGATTTCTCGTTCAGGGTGTTTTGCAAATTGAAGCGGAAGCTGCCCGCTTTGCCATCCTCCCAGGTGGTGCTGCGCAAGTCGCTGACGCTGGGACGCCCGCCCCCGTTGTCGAGGCTGGAAACCTGCCGGAATTGCAGGGCATAGCCTTCGCAGGAGCTGCCGGAGAAATCATAGAGGATGCGGCCGGTCACTGCTTCAGCGCCGCGGCTTTGACGTGTTTGCGCAAGCCGCAGATCATAGACGGCGCGGTGCGGCGCGAGCTTCACCGCCATGGCGTCGGCTTCCGCGATCCCGGTCCCTGCCGGAAAGGCGGCAGCGCCCGTGGCCGCCGCCAGAGCGCCAAAAAGCAGCAACCCAGCCTTGCTGGAACCCACCATCGGAACCTATCTCCACACGCATTCGCCTGCGGCAAAACATAGGGAAATGGCCGACTGGCCGCAACCTGCTTGAAAAACCTGCTGCCTTGCCGGGTGCTTGCATGCGACCGCCTGATCGGCGAAGACAGAAGCGCCCCGCCGCCCTAAGGCGCGGGGAGCAAAGTGTGGTGGAGGAAGCGCATGGCCGGAACAATTGAAAAGAAGCTCGCGGATCTTGGCATCGTGCTGCATACGGCGGCCGCGCCTGTCGCCAATTACGTCGGCTTCGTGCGCACAGGCAATTTCCTCGTGGTCTCCGGCCAGCTCTGTCTCGATGCCGACGGCAAGCTCGTGGCCAAGGGCAAGCTCGGGGCCGAAGTGTCTGTCGAAGATGGGCAGAAGGCCGCCCGTGCCTGCGCGGTCAACCTCCTGGTGCAGTTGAAGGCTGCCCTTGGCGATCTCGACAAGGTCGCCCGCGTGGTGCGGCTCGGCGGCTTCATCAATTGCACGCCGGATTTCATCGATGCTCCGAAGGTGATGAACGGCGCTTCCGACCTCATGGTGACGGCCTTCGCCGAAAAGGGCCGCCATGCGCGCACGACCATCGGCGTCGCCTCGCTGCCCTTGGGAGCAGCGGTCGAGGTCGAGGGCGCGTTCGAAGTCTCCTAGGGCAACGCCGATGCCCGGGCCCGACTGGCTGATTGCCCGGCCGGTGGCCCATCGCGGACTGCATGACGCCGCCCGCGGCATCGTCGAGAACACCCCCTCCTCCGTCGCGGCCGCCGTCGCCGCCGGCTATGGCATCGAAGTCGATCTGCAAATCACCGCCGACGGCGAGGCGATGGTGCATCACGACGACACGCTCGGCCGCCTGAACGACGGCAACAGGCGCCTGGACGCCATGACCGCCGAAGCGCTCCGGCGCGCGCCCTTTAAGGCCACGGCCGACCGCATGATCAGCCTGGGCGAGCTGTGCGATCTCGTTGGCGGGCGCTCGACGCTCGTGCTGGAATTGAAGAGCCGCTACGACGGCGACCGCCGCCTGCCGTTGCGGGTCATTGAGGTGCTGAAAAATTATCCCGGCCCGGCGGCGGTGATGTCGTTCGATCCGTTGCAGGTCGGTGTATTTCGCGAAACCGCGCCCGGCTTGCTGCGCGGACTGGTCGCGGAACGCCATTACCGCGCGGGACATCAGGACCGCGCTTCTCTGAGCGACGGCATCACTTACCTTCGGCGCGTCCTTGCGAGCAGGCCGCAATTCCTTGCCTATTCGGTGCGCGACTTGCCCTCGCCGCCGCCGTTCATCGCTCGATACGGGCTGGGCCTGCCGCTGCTCACCTGGACGGTGCGAAGCGAAGACGACCGCGCCAGGGCGGCGCGCTGGGCGGACCAGATGATCTTCGAGGGATTTCGGCCATAAAGTTTTGCCTACTCCAAAGCCGCTATGACCACTGAAAACCTGAGCCTGCGCGTCATTCCCTCTATCGGTGACATTGCCGCCGATGACTGGAATGCTTGCCTGTTAGGTGAGCCTCTTCAAGCGAAGACTCAATATGCTGATGGGGGCGAATCTTCTTTCGCAGGATTCAAGGATAACCCATTTGTAACACATGGATTTCTGTACTCGCTTGAGCTGTCGAAGTCAGTCGGCGGCCGGACTGGCTGGAGGCCGCGCCATCTGCTGGCGGAGAACAGCAACGGCGACATTCTCGGGGCAGTCCCCTGCTACGTGAAATCTCATTCGCGCGGCGAATACGTCTTCGATGGTTCTTGGGCGGAGGCCTATGAACGCGCTGGCGGGCAGTATTACCCGAAGCTCCAGGTTTCCGTGCCATTCACGCCCGCAACCGGACCGCGATTGCTGGTCAAGCCGGGGCCGCGAGCCGATACCGTGCAGGCCGCCCTGACGACTGGCCTCATCGCGCTCTGCGATGAGTTGGAAGCCTCCTCGGTCCACGTCACATTCCTGCCCGAGGCGCAGGCCCGCTTCCTGGCCGACCGGGGTTTTCTCCTTCGCACCGATCAGCAGTTCCACTGGGAGAACGCCGGCTATCCTTCGTTCGAGGATTTCCTTTCGGCGCTAACCGCGCGCAAGCGCAAGGTGATTAGGCGCGAGCGCAAGGAGGCGCTGGCGAACGGCGTCAGCGTGCATCGGCTGACCGGCGCGGACCTGACGGAAGATATCTGGGACGCCTTTTTCGACTTCTACATGGAGACCGGCTCGCGCAAATGGGGCCGGCCTTATCTCACCCGCGAGTTCTATTCGATCGCCGGGGAGAAGATGCGCGACCGCATCGTGCTGATCATGGCCAAGCGCGCGGGGCGCTGGATCGCGGGCGCCATCAACTTCATCGGCGGCGGCACGTTGTACGGCCGTCACTGGGGCGCGATCGAGCACCACCCCTTCCTGCATTTCGAGGTCTGCTACTACCAGGCCATCGAATTTGCCATTCAACATGGCCTCACCCGGGTGGAGGCGGGAGCGCAAGGCGAGCACAAGCTCGCCCGCGGCTATCTGCCCACGACCACCTATTCCGCCCATTTCATTGCCGACCCTGCCCTGCGCCGGGCGGTTGCCGACTATCTCACGCATGAGCGGGCCTACGTGGCCGCCGCGGGCGCCGAGCTGGCCGCTCTCGCGCCCTTCCGGAGGGACCTCATTGTCGGCGAGGCGTGATAGAATACATTCAAACAAAGATTCTAGGCCGGAGGGGGCCGATGCCGAGCTACGATCCGAACAACATTTTTGCCAAAATCCTGCGTGGTGAGTTGCCATCATACAAGGTGTACGAGGACGACAAGGCGGTCGCCTTCCTCGACATCATGCCGCGCGCGCCCGGCCATACGCTGGTTCTTCCTAAGGCGCCGGTGCGCAATCTGCTCGACGTGTCACCGGAAGACCTCGCCCATGTAATGAAGGTCGCGCAGAAGATCGCCCGCGCCTCCATGCAGGTCTTTGGCGCCCAGGGCGTCACGGTGCAGCAATTCAACGAAGGCGCCGGCGGTCAGGTGGTGTTCCACCTGCATGTCCACGTCATCCCGCGGCAGGACGGCGTCCCCATGAAGCCGCCCGCGAGCAACAAGGAAAAGCCGGAAGTCTTGGCCGCCCACGCCACCAAGCTTGCGTCGGCGCTCAAGGGCTGAAAGCCAGTACGCCCAGGATCAACGCCGCCTCCCCGGCCGCCACGCCGGCGAACACCGAGCGGCGCAGGAGAAAGAAGGCCAGCAGCCCAACAACAGCCGCACCGATGCGAACCGATACCGGAACGGTGGTCAAAGCGCCCGCCGGAAACAGGATCAGCTTGCCGACCACGCCCGCGAGCACGGCGGTGGCCACCGCCCTCACCCACACCAGCATTTCCGAACCCTCGTCCAGGCCGCGCGCGAAGACGAGACCGAGCACGCGCCATATTTCATTTGGCAAGAATCCAGCGAGGATCAGGATCAGGTAAGGCCACAGGTCGGCGAGCACGGCGTTCATCGCGCGGCCTCGCGCAAGCGGTGGACGAGATAGGCCAGCGTGCCGCCGACGATGCCGGACCACAGCAGGTCGAGTTCGACTTTCATGCTCGCGAGCGCAGGCCCGAGCCCAAGCCCGAGCGCGAAGGCAAGCCGATCCACCAGCAGGCGGCTGTTGCGCACGACCGAGACGAGGAACGACAGCGGCGTGAGGAAAAGCAGCGCCGCGGCGAACATCTGCGGCAGGCTCGCCGCGAGGTAAAAGCCGACGCCGGTCGCCAGCAGCGAGGATGCCAGAAGTCCCGCGCCAAGCCCATTGCAGAAGGAAATGCGCTGCGCGCGCGGGATGCCGGGCAACAGCCGCAGCGATTCCACCCACATGCTGATCGCGGTGAAATGCGCCAGCAGGATCATGTCGCGGGTGCGCGTCTTTTCCGTGCGCACGAGCGGCAGCAGCGCCACCACCATGGGCAAGAGCCGAACGCCGCTCAGCGTCACGGCGATGGCGGCCTCGATCGCGCTGCCGCCCGCCCCAAGCGTGGAAATCAGGATGACCTGCGCCGGCCCCGCCCAGATCAGCGCGGTGGCAAGCAGCATCCATCCGGCCGAAAAGCCGAAATCATGGCCGAGCGCCCCGATGCCGACGAACGTGCCGAACAGCACATAGGCGAACACCGACCGCCATGCCGCCTGAAAGCCGGCAAGAAAGGCGGATGGCATGGGAGGACCGATAGTCGCGGGCCGCATGTCGGACATGGCGCCGAGATGTTTCACACAAGCGCTGGCGCCACAATCTCCCTCTCCATCCGACCTCGGGTTTACCCGAGGTCGGCACTATTGAGTGCACAAGTCGGATATATCCGACTTGTGCTGCGGGGAGAGGTAAGAGCCAGCACCTAAGCCTTCACCAGCGGCACTTTCGGCACGGAACCGCGGGGCGGTCCGTCGCCGCCGCCGCGCGGCGGCTTCCGCTTCAGAGGCGCGCGCCGCTTCGCTTTCGCCTTCGTTGGCTGCGGGATCTTTTCCGGCTTCGGCGTCACCGGGCCGTCGAGATATTCGAAGCTGAGCTTGTCGTCGCCGCGCTCGTCCTTGGCCAGCACCACGCGCACATGGCCGCCGGCCTTGAGCCGGCCGAACAGCACCTCGTCCGCCAGCGGCTTCTTGATGTGCTCCTGGATGATGCGCGACATCGGCCGCGCGCCCATCTGCTCGTCGTAGCCGTGCTCGATAAGCCACTTGGAAGCGTCTTCCGACAGCTCGATGGTGACGTCACGGTCGGCGAGCTGAGCCTCGAGTTGCAGCACGAACTTCTCCACCACCTTGGCGATGACCTCGCTGGAAAGGTGGGCGAAGGTCACGATGGCGTCGAGCCGGTTGCGGAACTCCGGCGCGAACATGCGGTTGATCGCTTCGATGTCGTCGCCCTCACGCTTGGTGCGCGTGAAGCCATAGGCGGCCTTGGCCAGATCCTGCGCGCCCGCGTTCGTGGTCATGATCAGGATGACGTTGCGGAAATCGACCTGCTTGCCGTTGTGGTCGGTCAGCTTGCCGTGATCCATGATCTGCAAGAGCACGTTGAACAGGTCCGGATGCGCCTTCTCGATCTCGTCGAGCAGGAGCACGCAATGCGGATGCTGGTCCACGCCGTCCGTGAGCAGGCCGCCCTGGTCGAATCCCACATAGCCGGGCGGTGCGCCGATCAGGCGCGAGACCGTATGCCGCTCCATGTATTCGGACATGTCGAAGCGGATGATCTCCACGCCGAGCGTCGAGGCCAGTTGCTTGGCCACTTCCGTCTTGCCCACGCCGGTCGGGCCGGAGAATAGGTAGCAGCCGATCGGCTTTTCCGGTTCGCGCAGGCCCGCGCGCGCGAGCTTGATCGCGGAGGCGAGCGCGTCGATGGCTTTGTCTTGGCCGTAGACCACCTGCTTGAGCGTCGTCTCCAGATGACGCAGCACCTCGGCGTCGTCCTTCGACACCGCCTTGGGCGGAATCCGCGCCATGGTGGCGATCGTGGTCTCGATCTCCTTGAGACCGATCGTCTTCTTGCGGCGGCTTTCCGGCAGCAGCATCTGCGCCGCGCCGGATTCGTCGATCACGTCGATCGCCTTGTCCGGCAGCTTGCGGTCATGGATGTATTTCGCGCTGAGCTCCACCGCGGCCTTGATCGCCTCGTTGGTGTATTTCAGCTTGTGGTAATCCTCGAAGTAGGGCTTGAGGCCCTTCAGGATGCCGATCGCATCGGGAACCGTCGGCTCGTTGATGTCGATCTTCTGGAACCGGCGCACCAGCGCGCGGTCTTTCTCGAAATACTGCCGGTATTCCTTGTAGGTGGTCGAGCCGATGCAGCGCACCGTGCCCGCGGCCAGCGCCGGCTTGAGCAGGTTCGATGCGTCCATGGCGCCGCCCGAGGTCGCGCCCGCGCCGATCACCGTGTGGATCTCGTCGATGAACATGATGGCGCCGGGATAGGCCTCAAGCTCCTTGATGACCTGCTTCAGGCGCTCCTCGAAATCGCCGCGGTAGCGCGTGCCGGCCAGCAAGGTGCCCATGTCGAGCGCGAACACCGTGGCGTTCTTGAGCACGTCCGGCACTTCGCCGTGCACGATGCGGCGCGCGAGACCTTCCGCGATCGCGGTCTTGCCCACGCCGGCATCGCCCACGAACAGCGGATTGTTCTTCTGCCGCCGGCAAAGAACCTGAATGCAGCGGCTGATCTCAACGTCGCGGCCGATCAGCGGATCGATCTTGCCGTCCTTGGCCTTCTTGTTGAGGTTGACGCAATAGGCCTCGAGCGCGTCGCCCTTCTTCTTGGGCTCGTCGCCGGTCTTGGTCTCGGTTTCCTCTTCCACGCCGCGCACCGGGCGCGCTTCCGACAGCCCCGGACGTTTCGCAATCCCGTGGCTGATGTAGTTCACCGCGTCATAGCGGGTCATGTCCTGCTCTTGCAGGAAATAGGCGGCATGGCTCTCGCGCTCGGCGAAGATGGCGACCAGCACATTGGCGCCGGTGACTTCCTCGCGGCCGGAGGATTGCACGTGGATCACCGCGCGCTGGATGACGCGCTGGAATCCGGCCGTCGGCTTTGAATCGTCGCTGCCGTCGGCGATGAGATTTTCCAGTTCCGATTCCAGATAGGCGACCAGGCTGCGGCGCAGCTTGTCGAGATCGACATTGCAGGCGCGCATGACCGCTGCGGCGTCCTGATCGTCGATCAGCGCCAGCAGAAGATGCTCCAGCGTCGCGTATTCGTGGTGACGCTCGTTGGCAAGCGCCAAGGCCCGATGCAACGACTGCTCGAGATTGCGGGAGAAACTAGGCATCAACGTCCCTTCACTTTCAACGCCCCCGTCACTTCTTTTCCATCACGCACTGCAAAGGATGCTGGTGTTTGCGCGAGAAGTCCATCACCTGCGTCACTTTGGTCTCGGCCACCTCGTAAGTATAGACGCCGCATTCGCCCACCCCGTGATTATGCACATGCATCATAATCCGGTGCGCGGATTCGCTGTCCTTGTTGAAAAATCGCTCCAGAACGTGAACGACGAATTCCATGGGCGTGTAATCGTCGTTAAGGATAAGCACGCGATACATGTTCGGCCGCTTGGTCTGCGGCCTGGTCTTGGTGATGATCGCGGTCCCCGGACCGGTTTCTCCCCTCCGCTTGCGCTCATCTCCGGCCATGCGCGCTTCTCTCCGAAGCGGCCGGCTCTCGACGTCTGACATCTTTTCGTTCGCGGGTACCATGGCGGCGTGAGTGCTTGCATTGCGGGGCCTCGGCGGCGGACGCCCCGGCCGGCGCCAGACCCTTGGACCCCCGATCATAAGGATCGGGCGAGCGCGGTTCCAGTTCCTTCCTTGACGCGGCCATGTCCGCCCAAACCACGAGCGGGTCAGGGACCCCCGATGTGGGTATTGGTTAAGCAATCTCAACCCAATTCGGAACGATTCGAGGCAAAATTGTCTCAAATTTGCGCAGTGATCCTCACAATTTTTCAAGTTCCCTCGCCAATGATGGGCAGAAATACGAACAGGGATTTTCCGAAGGGGGGCTCATCCGATGCTGCTGGGCCGTTTTCTCAGAGATTGCAAAGGCGGCGTCGCGCCGCTCCTCGCTCTTTCCATCATTCCGATCATGGGGGCGGTCGCCGCCTCCGTCGACTACAGCCGGGCCGCCACGACTCACAGCGCCATGCAATCCGCGCTCGACGCCACCGGCCTGATGCTGTCGAAGAATGTACAGGGCCTCTCCGGCGTCGCTCTTAATCAAAAGGCCAATGAATATTTCAAGGCTGTGTTCAATTCTCCGCAGGCTAACAACGTTGCGGTGACGGCAGTCTTGGATCAGCCCTCACAAGGCAGCTACAAGCTGACGCTCAACGGCACGGCCTCGGTCGATACGCTTTTCACCCAGATCATCGGCCAGACAAAGCTCGACCTCTCCGCGAACTCCGAGGTGGTTTGGGGCATCAAGAAACTCAACCTGGCCCTTGCGCTCGACAACACCGGCTCCATGTCGTCGAACGGCAAGATGACCGCGCTGAAGACGGCCGCGCACAATCTGCTGAAGACGCTCAAGGACGCCGAGAAGGTCCCAGGCGACATCCAGGTTTCCATCGTGCCCTTCGCCGTCGACGTGAACGTCGGCACCAGCAACGCCAGCGCGAGCTGGATCGACTGGGCGGATTGGGACAAAGCAAACGGGAAGTGCAGCAAATCGTGGTACGATACCTACAGCGAATGCACTTCGGCCGGTAAGACCTGGACGCCCGACAGCCACAGTACTTGGAACGGCTGCGTCAACGATCGCGACCAGAACAACGACGTATTGAACACGACGCCCGGCAGCACTGCGTCAACCAAGTACCGCGCCCACCAGGCCTCTGCCTGCTCGACGTCGATGATGGCACTGAGCCATGACTGGACCGCGCTCAACAACAAGATCGACGCGATGACGCCGACGGGCAACACCAATGTCACCATTGGTCTACAGATGGCATGGCAAACGCTATCGCCCGGCCTGCCGTTTAATGCGCCCGCCGCCGCCACGGATCTCGACAAGGTCATCATCCTGCTGACCGACGGCGAAAACACGCAGAACCGGTGGACCTCGAGCGCTTCCTCGATCGATGCGCGCACTCAAAAAGCCTGCGACAACGTCAAGGCCGCCAATGTCCGCCTCTACACCGTGCGCGTCATCAACGGCGATGCTGCGCTGCTGAAGGGCTGCGCGACCAAGCCCGACATGTATTACGACGTGCAGCAGGCCGACCAGTTGAACGGCGTGTTCAGCTCGATCGCGCAAAATCTCGCCAATCTGCGCGTCGCCAAATAAGCGCCCTCGCCGGTTTGCGCCGCGCTAACGGCGAAGGCCCGGCGGCTTGCAATTGGCCGTGCCGACCGCGCAATGCCAACCTTTTTTCTTGCCTTGGCTCCAGCCCGGCGGAGTGCTGCCGGAGAATCCCGTTTTGTTTTCAAAGCGGGACGAAGCAAATGCAGCCTGGCCCTTATCCACTTTCGCGCCGGGGCCCTTGGCCAATGCGGGCGGCGATGCCGCTGCGACCGCCGCCGCTGCGCAGATCGCCATAATGATTTTGCCGTGACACATAAAAAACCTCCGCTGTTGTTGCATGTGAGCGAAACGCGGGGTGTTACGCCAGAGTTCCCGCTGCCCGCGCTTCACCAGATGCCCGCGAGGCTCAAAAATGCGTGCGAAGGACTGATGGATAAGATGAATGAATGGTCTACGGGAAGGTGAAAATCGCGTGAGCTGAATTTGAAAAAATTTTCCATAAACACTGACAGCCGCCTGCCTTTCCAACTCCCCACCAATGCACGGTACTTTCCGCGTTAGACTTTACGCTGTTTTCACATGTCTCATTCACGATCACAGCCTAATGACTGAACAGGATTTCAGGTGATGGCCATGGCCAGAAAATCTCTTGCCGCCCGATTGCGCAGCCAGGTTCGGCATTTCGCCACGGCCCGCGACGGCAACATCGCGGTGATCTTCGCGCTCGCGAGCTTGCCCATTGTGGGCCTCATCGGCGCAGCGGTCGATTACAGCCGCGCCAACGCGATCAAGGCCGATCTGCAATCGTCGCTCGACGCGACGGCTTTGATGATTTCCAAGAGCGCCGCGACGCAAAGCGCCGATGAATTGCAGACCTCGGCCCAGGCCTATTTCGATGCGGTGTTCAAGCATCCCGAAGCGAAGTCCACCAAGATCACTGCCAGCTACAAGACCGACGGCGGCTCCGCCGTGACGGTGGACGGCAGCACCATTATCAAGACTGAATTCACTCAGGTCATGGGCTTCTCGGAGGTGCACGTCCTCTCCTCTTCGACGGTAGCCTGGGGCACGTCCAAGCTGCGGGTGACGCTTGTTCTCGACAACACCGGCTCAATGAGCTCGAGCGGCAAGATGGGCGCGCTCAAGACCGCATCTCGCAACCTGCTGAAGCAGCTGCAAGCCGCCGCGCAGAAGGACGGCGACGTTCGCGTCGCAATCGTCCCCTTTGCCAACGTCGTCAACGTGGGCAAGGACAACAAGGACGCCGCTTGGCTCGATTGGAGCAATTTTGAAGCCACCGGCGGTGGAGGCTGGGGCAGCAGCTCAAGCTCAGGCGGTAGCAGCTCGAGCGGCGGCGGCTGGGACGACAAGGACAAGGATAAGGACAAGGATAAGGATAAGGACAAGGATAAGGATAAGGATAAGACCGTCGACAAGAGCAAATGGCAAGGTTGCGTGATGGACCGCGACCAGGATTACGACGTGCTCAATACCGTTCCGGTGACAAGTAACAAGTCAACCTTGTTCCCCGCGGTCTACGAAAAGAATTGTCCCGAAGCGGTGCTGCCGCTGACCTACGACTGGGCGGCGCTGAACAAGAAAATCGACGCAATGAATCCGGTCGGTAGTACCAACCAGACCATCGGCTTGGCCTGGGGCTGGCAGGCGCTGACGCAGGGAGTCCCGCTCAACGCGCCTGCGCCGGAGAAGGACGTCAAGCAGGTCATCATCCTGCTGACCGACGGCTTAAACACGGTGAACCGCTGGACCACGGACTCGTCCAAGATCGACGCCCGCACGGAGAAGGCTTGCGCCAATATCAAAGCGGCCGGCATCACTCTCTACGCGGTGCAGGTCAAGGGCAACGGCGATCCCACCTCGGCAATTCTGAAAAAATGCGCCACGGACTCGACGAAGTTCTTTGCGCTGGATTCCGCTAACCAGATGGTGACGACGTTCAACACCATCGGCACGAACCTGTCGCAGCTCAGGCTCGCGAAGTAATCTCCGCGCCGGCGGAGGCCGACAATCATGGGACGCATCGGACGAGCGATAACGCTGGCCGGTGCGTTCTTGCTTTTCGTCTTCGCGTTGACGCCCGGGCCGCAAGCCTTCGAGACCGGCCAGCAAATGCCGGGCCCGCAAGGATCGGAGGAAGGCGCCTGGCGGCTCCAGCTCTGGCTCATCCCATTGCCGGGCGAACGCCTGCTGATGCATGCGGCCGTGCTGCGGCCGCCCGGCCCCGGTCCCTTCCCGCTCGCCGTCATCAATCACGGCTCCAGTCAAAGCTCATTTTTGCGCGGCCAGTTCACGCCATCGCTTTATGAACATGTGTCACGCTGGTTCCTCGAACGCGGCTACGCGGTCGTGCTACCGATACGCGGCGGACATGGCGCAACCGGAGGGCCCTATTTCGAAGATCAGGGCCGATGCGAAAATCCCGATTATGAAAAAGCCGGCGCTGCTACTGCGGACAGCATCCAGGCTGCGATCGACTACCTCGTCGCGCAGCCTTTCGTGCGCAAGTCGGGCGTGATCGTCGTCGGCCAATCCGCCGGCGGCTGGGGCGCGCTCGCCCTGGCCAGCCGCAATCCGCCCATGGTGCGCGCCGTCGTCAATTTCTCCGGGGGCCGCGGCGGCCGCGCCGACGGCCGACCGGACACCAACTGCGCGCCCGACCGTTTGGTGGCCGCCGCGGGTGAGTTCGGCCGCTCCGCGCGCATTCCGACGCTTTGGCTCTATGCCGAGAATGACAGCTTCTTCGGGCCTGCCCTGTCGAAGCGCATGGCGGAAGCCTTCCAGGGCACCGGTGGCCGCGCCGATTACCGCTTGCTGCCGCCCTTGGGCGCGGACGGCCATACATTTATTGAAAACGCTGACGCGGTGGGGGTTTGGGTCCCTCTGGTGGACGGATTCCTGACCGCGCATCGGTAACCTTTCCGGTCAGATAGACCCCCTAAGGCCTTGCAATAGCCTCAATAAATCGTTTAACCCTTTGGCAAGGGGGTCCGCCTAGGCTGACTGACTGTGCCGTCGGGACGGCGGCCGGCCCGTTGTGGAGGGGAGTTACCCGTTTTGAGTGTCGAAAACGGCGCCGCGCCTTAAGGCGTCCCGCCGTGCTTGCGTCGACATTCCCTCCGCACCGGACCAGGAAAAAGACAGGGAAACGGTGCCAAAGGGCGCCAGCGGATCGGGGACGGGGAAACGATGCGTATAAAGGGTTTCGGAGCCTCACGCAGGCTTCGCCGGGGCGTTTTTAGTCTCATCGCTGTGGTTGCGGCATTCTCGGTCACCACCGATGTCGCCGATGCGCGTTCCAAGAAGAAGGAACCCGCGCGCCCAGCAGCCGCGAAGGCCGCACCCGCCAAGGCCACCGTCGCGGAAACCTATTCTCCCCGCTATGCCGACATCGTCGTCGACGCCAATTCCGGCGGCGTCTTGCAGTCCACCGCGGCCGACAGTCCCCGCCATCCCGCCTCGCTGACCAAGATCATGACGCTCTACATGCTGTTCGAGCGTCTCGAGTCGGGCGAGATGAAGCTCAACACCGAATTGCCCGTTTCCGCGCGCGCGTCCGCGCAGGCGCCCTCCAAGCTTGGCTTGAAACCGGGGCAGACGATCCAGGTCGAAGATGCCATCAAGGCCATCGTAACCAGATCCGCCAACGACGTGGCGGTGGTGATCGCGGAGGCGATATCCGGCAGCGAGGATTCTTTCGCCAAGGCGATGACCGGTAAGGCGCGCGGCATCGGCATGAACCGCACCGTCTATATGAATGCTTCCGGCCTGCCCGACGACGCGCAGATCACCACCGCGCGCGATCAGGCGTTGCTCGGCCGCGTGATCCAGGAGCGGTTTCCTAAATACTACAAATATTTCTCCACCACCCGCTTCACCTTCCGCGGAAATTCAATCAGCAGCCACAATCGCCTGCTCGGAAAAGTCACCGGCGTGGACGGCATCAAGACCGGCTTCATCAACGCATCCGGCTTCAATCTCGTGACCTCGATGAAGCGCAACAATCGCCATCTGGTCGCCGTCGTGCTCGGCGGTTACAGCGCCAGCGCGCGCGACGCACGGATGCGCGAGCTGCTCGAGAATTATGTCCGCGTCGCTTCCGTCAAGCAGCCCGTGCTCGCCCAAGCCAAGGAACCTGCCGCGCCCTCGCCCGCGCAACGCATCGCCGCCGCGGTCATCTCGCCGGCCAAGGCAGATCCCGCCCCCACGTCCGCCATTCCCGTGCCGCGCTCGGCGCCCGCGGCGGTGCCGGGGTCGGACGATCCGCTGCAACCCATTTCCGTGAAGACCGTTTCGGTCAAAGCCGCGCCGACGAAGATCGCCACGCTTGGCGGCCAGTCGCCGGTGCCGCCCGCCGACATCGCGCACACGGAAGCCGGACCGGAACTCGGCTACGCGGAAACTCGTCCTCCCGCCCCGCAACCGGGCGTGCTCGGCGTATTGCCGGTCAGGGTCGCTTCCGCCGCGCCGGGAGCGCATATCGCCCCAACCGCCATCCCCGCGGCAGCCCCCGCCGAGCCCCACCGCAGCGGCTGGATGATCCAGATCGGCGCGTTCGATCAGGAGAAGGAAGCCAAACAGCGGCTCGCCTCCGCGCAAAGCCGCGCCAAGTCCCTGCTCGGCATCGCCAATGGTTTCACCGAGCGCGTCACCAAGGGCGATAAGACCCTCTACCGCGCCCGCTTTGCCGGCCTCGACAAGGATCAGGCCGACGCGGTCTGCCAATATCTCAAGAAAAACGACATCGCCTGCCTGACCCTGAAGAACTAGGGCCGGCGCGAAACAGGAAAACGTCAAACGACAGGAGCCGCTCGCTGTGATGTTGCGTCAGGAGTGCATCAGCGATGGCGGCGAAGAAGAATGTCCTTGGCCTCGTTCACGCGGGCCGCGAGGTACGTAGACCCCCCTTGGTCGGGATGCAGTTTCTTCATGAGCGCGCGGTGGGCACGCCCGATTTCCTGCGCGTTCGCCCCGGGTTCAATGCCAAGGATCTGATAGGCTTCCTCTTCAGTCATTTTGCCGGAGCGCGGCGGCGCGCCCTGCCCCGCTGCCGCATCGCCTTGCGCGTGTTCACGCCAGCGCGGCTCCCGGCGGTCCAGATAAGCGCCGAGTAGCGCGCGGCTCTCCTCGTCGATCGCCGCGAGGAAGCTCACCAAGGTCGGAACGTCGAGCGCTTCCAGCGGCACGCCTTCATGCGGGCCCGCCAGAATGCGCCCGCGCATGGCGCCAGTGTCGTGATCGAGTTCCATTTCCAGGAATGCCGAGCGCACGCGCGAGACCTGGCGCGGGCTCTTGCTGGTGCGCTGGCCAAATCCGGCCGGACCGAACGGAAGCCAGCCGAGCAGGCTGAGACCGGCAAATCCCAGCGGCAGCGCCACTGCCAGTTCGCCGCGCACGCCGAGAAAAGCCGCGAGCGCCAGCGCGCCGATGCCTCCGGCCGGCCGCGCGATGCGCACGAGCTGCCGCGTGTCCATTTTGGCGAATCCGTTCAGCGCCCATAGCGCCAGAACGAGAACGACTGTCCCGAGGATCAACACCTGCATGGCTATCTCAACTGCTCCAGCAGCTTCTGCGTTGCGGCGCCGGAGCGGCGCGAAACGTCCGCCAGCGCCTTCAGCCCGCCCGCGGCATAGGCCGCAACAGCCCGCAGCAGCTCGGCCAACTGTTGCGCAGCGCCGGGATCGAAGCGGCAATAGGCGCCCTTCGTCAGCCGGGCGATCTCCCGATACGCCTGTTCGGCGACCGGATCGTCCCCCTCCTGGAACATGAAAGCGGGAACGCCAAGCAGGCCGAGCTCGCCCGCGGAACTGCACACATCATCAATCGCCTCTTCCATGGCGTCGCCAACAAAGACCAGGGCCTGCACCTTCATGCGTTGGGTTTCGTGCCGCGCGTGACTGAGGATTTTTCCGATCTGCGTATGCCCGCCCCGGCAGTCGATGCGTTCCATGAGGCCCGCGAGCCGCTCCGCCTCGGACACCCACCCCGACGCCCGGCACTCGGCCAAGCCACGGTAGTAGACGAGTTGCACGTCAAGCCCGCCCACGGCGGCGGCTTCAGCAAACATCTCGATCTGCAACCGCCGCGCCGTGTTCCAGGTGGGCTGCCGGCTCATGGTGGCATCGAGCGCAAAGATCAGCCGGCCGCGCTGGCCCGGCGCCGTGGTGGAGGTGAGCGTGCGCACCTGGGTGAGAAACGCGTCGATATCCGCGCGGGATGAGGTTTGCGCCACCTCGTTCTTGCTGCCTGTGTCCGGCCCTGTGCCGGGCCGTTGCTTGCTCATGGAGCCGCGCCTCTTCCGCGATGGTCGCCCGCTCCTAAGGTGGTCCCCTCGTGCAGCGGGCGCAATGGCCGGTTTCCTGGCTGGAAGGCGGAAACCGAAGTCGTTCAGTCTAACCGCACAAGACTGGAAAATTGAGCTAAATTGCAACGCCGTTGGGAGCGGCCATCCACGAATTACGGCGGATGGAGACATCGGCCCTGCCGATCACCAGGGAGGGTGACATGAGGAAATTCACAGCATGCGTGGCGGCGATCGCCGCCGGGCTATTCGTGACGGCTCAGTCCGCCAACGCCTTCAATCCGCAACCCGATCCTCCGGGCAAGTCCACGAAAAAAGATTCGTCCACCAAGTCATCGAGCAAAAAGCCGACGACGCCGGGAGAGGCCAAGGGCTTCAACCCTCAACCTGACCCGCCCGGCAAGACGAAATATCTGACAGTCCGGTAGTTCCTCCGCCGGCCCTCAGGCCAGCATGTCGTGCATTTCGAGCGGCTCGGTGACGGCGGTCCGCCATTCGGCGCGGGCTGCGGAGCGCTTCAGGCCGCGCTCGTCCATCGGCAGCTTCAGCGCCGAGAGCAGTTGGGTGACCTCTTCCCGGGCGGTGACGTGCGACATGTTCGGCCGGGTGCCGAGCGTCGTCTCGTCGAGATCGTCAAGCGCGGTGAGGCCACGGGGGAAGAATTCTCGGTAGATCACGCGCTCGGCGAAGCCGTCGGCGAAGCGGAAGCCGAGGCGAAGCGCCAGTTCGTCCAGACCTTCGCCGACCAAGCGCCGGTTGCGCGAGCCAAGCATCGAGAGACGGTTGCGCACCACCACCCATTCGGGCAGCAGCCCGTCGATCAACCGGCGCTGGCGGCGCGCATCCGAGACCATTTCCGCATACTGGCTTTGGCCGGTTACGGCGAAGGTGGTGGGGTCCACCGTGCCAAGCACGTCGAAATCAATGAAGCTGTCGTTGAGCGGCGTGACCAGCGTATCCGCCATCGAATGCGCGAGGCGCATGAGATAGTTATCGGTACCCGGCGTATCCACTACGATGAAATCATGAGATTTCTCGGCCGCGCTGATCGCTTCGGCGAAGCCGCTAAATTCCACGGCCTCGTTCTCGTCGAGCTTGATGCTGGTTCCGCGCGCGATGCAGTAATGCGCGGGAACTCCCAACCGGACGTTGGCGCGCTTCGCCCAATCGCGGCGGTTTTCCACGTAATGGGTGAAGCTCTTTTGCCGGGAATCGAGATCGATCGTGGCGACGCGCTGGCCGGCCTTCATCAAGGCAACGGCGATGTGCATGGCGGTGGTGGACTTACCCGAGCCACCTTTCTCGTTACCAAGCACGATTACGTGGGCGGATTTGGGCCGCCCAAAGCCCCCCTGGATACCCATATACACACGCTCCCCCGAGGCATTTCAATTCTCGATTTTTTTGCTGTGCTGGTCAAGAATTAACTCAATATGCACACATTCATAATTAACCCCGCCCGTAGCTGGCGACCGGCTACTTTGCTAGGTTTGACGGCACTTTCCAGGCCCCGGCGGAACCCATGAAAAATCGGCCAATTGTCGTACGCACACTCCAGCCGTTGCGCCGCGCGATCGGGCGCTTTCGCGCCGCCGCTGAAACCGTGGCGCTGGTGCCGACGATGGGCGCGCTTCACGCTGGCCACCTCGCCCTGGTTCGCCGCGCAAAACGCATGGCCGACCGCGTGGTTGTCTCGATCTTCGTCAATCCCGCGCAATTTGCCCCGCACGAGGATTTGGCCAGTTACCCTCGCCGCTTCGACGAAGACTTGGCCGCGCTGGCGCGCGAAGGCGTGGACCTGGTATGGGCGCCTTCCGTGCAGGTGATGTATCCGGAAGGTTTCGCGACCCGCCTCGTGCCGGAAGGACCGGCCCTCGCCGGGCTGGAAGACGCCTTCCGGCCACATTTCTTCGGTGGCGTCGCCACCGTCGTGGCTAAGCTGTTCCTGCAATGCCTGCCCGACGTGGCCGTCTTCGGCGAAAAGGATTATCAGCAGCTTCAGGTCGTCACGCGGCTTGCGCGCGATCTTGATCTTCCGTTGAAGATTGCCGGCATTCCGGTCGTCCGCGAAAAGGACGGTCTCGCCATGTCCTCGCGCAACGTCTACCTCTCGCCGCAGGAACGCGCCGCCGCTCCCGTCCTGCATCGCGTTCTTCTGCAATGCGCGGAGCAGATAAAAAAAGGCCGCCCGATCGGCGGCGTCTTGGCGGAAGGCCGCGTCGCCATTGAGCGCGCGGGATTTGCCTTGGACTATCTCGATGCCCGCCACGCCAAGACGCTCATGCGCGTAGGCTCAGGCAAGGAACGGCCGATGCGCCTGCTGGTCGCCGCCAAAATCGGCAAGACGCGCCTGATCGACAATATCGGCGTATAATTACAACAACCCGAGCTCGCGCAGCTCCCGCCGCAATTCCTCCGGCATGGTCGCGGCGCCCGGCGCCGCACTGTCGAGATCGCGCGGCGCGTCTTTCGCGTCCAGATACCGCCAACCCTGGAAGGCGCGGAACGGCCGCGGTTCCACCAGCACCAACGCCGGATCGAGCGCCAGCCGGCAGCGGCCGATCCCCTCGCGATCGACGAAGGGCCGCACCGCGAGCAGACGGTGGCGACAACTGATCTGGCCGCGGATCACCCAGAATAGCGAACCGCCGTCGATCAGTTCGTCCGCGCGTTTGGGCACCATCCGCGTGGTGTGGATATATTCGAGCGCGAGTTTTCGTTTCTTGCGGTCCTTCAGCTTCTGACGGACCCAATCCTCATGATCTTTGACGGAATCGCAGCCGACGCAAAGCTTGATCAGATGCAGAGCCATCGCCGCCCGCCGTTCAAGGCGTGCGCGGCGCGGGCACGCTGGCAGCCGGCGTAGGCGGACGGCGCGGGGTGGGTGTAGCCTCCGCCGTCGCGGCGGCGTTAGCGGCGGGTTCCGTGTTCATGATGCTCACCGCCGGTATTGAGGCGGCGCTGGGAAAATCGATTGGCTTGGTCACCACCGCCGCGGCCGGCAAAGCGATAGCATCCGCGGGCCTGTGGGTAGAGCCTGTGACAACCGGCGTCGCATCGGCTTGCTCCGCCCAGCCCGCCGCATATCGGGCCACGGTCTTGTCATAGCTGCGCACTTGCAGATTGGCCTTCACGATACTTGTGTCCCGCAGCAGCGCGAAAGCGTCACACTGCTCGGCCGTGCAGCCATCGCGGGTCGCCAGCACATGCGCGACAAAGCCGAAGCGATCGGCCTCGATGGCGCGGCGTAATCCCGCGAGCGCCGTGTGATAGCCGCGGTCGGTGCGCCGGGCGTAATCCAGACCATCGGCCAGAAAGCGCAGCCGCGCCTCGATATACGCCGTTGCCGCCGCCACCGCCTCAGGGCTGGCAAATACAGCCTTTTCGCAGGAAGTCTCCACCGCCTGCCCCGCACCGGCGTCGAGACAGGCAAGGGCCGATCCCGGCGCCGTGGCGCTGACTGTGAGCTGCAAGGCGCGTGCGTCGAGTGCTTGGCGCTCCGCAGCACTCCCGCGCAGAACCGCATGATCGGCGAATGTCCAGGCCGACCAGGCGATGATGACCAGCGCGGGGATGCCGAACACCGCCGCCAATGATCCGCCATTCGCCGAGCGCCGCAACGCCATCACACAGACGGCCACCAAAACAGCCAGAAATGCCCCCGCCGCCCAGACCGGCAGCGAGAGCATTTCATGGGCAGCATTCAATTCCAGCATTCCCTCTCCTTGCAATTCACGTCCGCGCGCGCAGCCAGCCTTACTCGGCCTTGGCGCCCGAAACCTTCACCACTTCCGCCCATTTGGCGATATCGGCCCGCAGGTATTTATCGAATTCGGCCGGCGTCATCGGCATAGGCACGGCACCTTGCTTTGCCCACGCTTCCTTCACATCCGGCCGGTTCATGATCTTGACGATCTCGGCATTCAACTTGTCCACAATCGGCGTCGGCGTGCCGGTTGGGGCCATGACGCCGAGCCAGATTGTCGCTTCGTAGCCGGGCACGCCCGCTTCCGCCACGGTCGGCACGTTCGGCATTACCGATGAGCGCTGCTTTCCGGTCGTGCCCAATGCAATGAGCTGACCGCCTTCGACGCCTTGCCTCATCACCGTGATGGCGTCGAACATCATATGCACGTGGCCGCCCATGACGCTGCTGCGCATGTCGCCCGAGCTCTTATGCGGCACATGGACGATGTTGGTGCCGCTCATGGCTTTGAACAGCTCTCCGGCCATGTGGTACGGGGTGCCTGGACCGGAGGAAGCATAATTCAATTTGCCCGGATCCTTCTTGGCGAGTGCAATGAATTCCTTCAGGTCCTTCACGCCGGTGGAAGGATGCGCGACCATCAAAAGATCGGAATAGTTGATCGGCGACACCGGAACGAAGTCGCGCATCAACTGGTAGGGCCGGACCGGGATGAGGGACTCGTTCGTGGTGTGCGTGTTCGACATCAGCAGCAGCGTGTAGCCATCGGGCGCCGACTTCGCCACCGCGTCGGTGCCGGTGATAGCACCCGCGCCCGGACGATTTTCAACGACGAACGATTGCTTGAGCGCATCCGAGAGATGCTGCGCCAGCACGCGGGCATAGACGTCGGCGGGACCGCCGGCGCCGAAGGGCACGATCACGCGGACGGACTTGTTCGGATAGTCCTGCGCGGACGCGCCGGACAGCGGCAAGATCAACGAGAAAGCCGTCGCGGCAAGTGCGGCGAGACGCGGCAAGACGTGCATTGGTTCCCTCCCAATTGGACAAACGTACCGTGCACGCCTCTTAGCGGGCGGCTCCGTCCGTTGCTCCATTGAACACGGTCGCGCCCGGTTCCGGCAAGCCCTCAGGATCGCGGAAGCGCCTAAACCCCGCCCGCCGACCTGAAGCCGGGCGCCAGATCGCCGGCGGCCGCGAAAGCGCCTTTCGCCTCGATCGAGGTCATCGCCAGCGTGGTGCGCAAGTCCGTCACGCCGCCCCCGCTCGCGGCGGCGAGCAGAACCGCCGCCATCTGGGTTTCGCTCGGCGCTTCGGCGATGGTGAGGAAGTCGTATTCGCCGAACGTCACATAATAGCCGATGAGGCGTCCGCCGGCCTTGGTGAGCAGCCGCGACACGGCATCTGCCCGATCCTCGGGACGAACGATCATTCCTTTGACGGCTTCACGGGTGAAGCGGCCCTGCGTAATAAAGATGGGCATGGTTCATTCCTTCCTGCGAGCCCCAGCGCTCTGATGCTGGCACGGCATGGCTGCACGTTCCGCGAACGCGTCCCGCGCCAAATCAGTGATCGCGATCGAGCTGACTTTCCTTCGCCACACGCTCAAAGGCTTCGCCGGGGCTCTTGATCCGGTACTGATAATCATCGCCCTCGGACGGCAGGAGCTTGACGATCTTGTAACTGCCGCTCGCGCCCGGCCGGCCCATGGTCCCGGCCGTGAAATAGACCGCCTGGCCGACCTGGAACTTGTGCATTTTTGGTGCGGCCTCTCGCACAGGGGCAGGCATAGACGCTCTTTCCCCGAGGGCCTTTTTCTTCGCCGAATTTTTGCTCATAGAACAACTATAGCAGCTAATTTTCGCGCCTGGGGAGAAAATCATGGCATAGAAATTAAGCTTTTATAATCAGTATGTTGCATGACCGCGATGCAGGCCCTGCGCGGCAATTTGATGCCTTATCCGCTGCATCGCACAGCCGGGCAGACCGAATGCCACATTTCGCCCCTCAGCACCCGTCCAGATTGCATGAAACGGCGCCCATGGCTGCCTCGGCAGCAAACAAGTTCCCGATGGCAGGGAATGAACCCTCATGCCGTCCAGGAGTTGAAATGAGGATCGAATTTCCGCGGAGGCGTCGCGATGGAACGCTTGGTTTTCATTTGTCCCTATACGCGGCGGAAGCTGGACATCGGCGTCGAAAGCGAGTTGCAGACGCTGCTGCGTATCCGCGCCAGCAAGGTTCGCGCCCGCTGCCCGCATTGCGGTCAGCGGCATGAATGGGTGGTTCGAGACGCGCAATTGGCCAGAGCAGCCTAAGCGTCAGTGCACGCCCTCGCGGTGACGTAACGCGCCCGCGATTTCGTGAGCCCCCAGGCGGGTGCCGTCATCGCCTTCGATCATGAGAGCGGCGCGGCCCGTTTTGGCGATGTGGCTTGCCCAGCCGAGAGCTTCATCGAGGGTCGGGAATTCCTTGAACAGCAGACGCTCTTTTTCCAGCGGCGAAATACGATCCTTCCCGCTGGGACCACTGTAGATCCGGAACATGATGGCCTCCTTACGCCTTGCAGCGTGCAGGACGGTAGAGCCCCCGGGTTTGTTTGACCGCCGGGGGCTCTTCCTGCCCAACTATCCAATTGCTCGGACTGTCAAAGGCAATGAGACAACGCTACCGCCCCCGGGCCTGTTCCAGGAACTCACCTGAAAATTCGCCGGGCAAAAACGACAAAATGAAAAGCCCGCCAGGCCCAGGCCCGGCGGGCTTCTTCGCTACGCGTTCGCTTACTTGACGATCGTGATGACCCGGCGGGTTTTCGGCTCCACGATCACGCGCTGATCGTTCACCACCGCGAAACTATATTCGGCGTGGTTCGGAACCGGGCGGAGCGTCACGGTGGCCGGGAGCGGCTCACCGACAACCACCTTCTCCGTGACCGTCACGGACGGCACAGTCTCTCTCGTGACGTAGGTACGGACCTCGGCCGGCGGCTCAGCCGCCGCGCCAACTGCGGCGCCGACCGTGCCGCCGACGACGGCGCCTACGGGACCGCCAACAACCGCGCCCGCGGCGGCGCCGCCCACCGCACCGGTGGCCGTGGACGCCTGGGCGAAGCAAAGAGTCGGCGACATGACTGCGAGGGCAAACGCTGTGGCTAACATGTGATTGCGCATAGGGCTCTCCTTTTTGCACGCCCGCATAAAACGTATCGGCTGCGAAATCGTTCCTGTGCGACGCCGCTTCGTCGCGCTCGAAATCCGAAATAAATCTCAACCTGAATAGCTGTTAATCGGATCAATTTTCGTAAACGGAAAGTTCCGGGGAACGGCGCCAACGAGTCGGCGTTCACACGCTGCCGATCATGAGTCAACGCGTCGGCCAGTTTTCGTTATTGAGACGCTCGTCCCGGACAGCTACCAACAGGGGACGAACCGGGCCCCTTCCGGGCAATGCCGCCAGGAGTTCTTCATGATCGTCCGCCTTCCCGGCGAAAGACCGACCCGGTGCCGCGCCGTCATTCATGACGGCCTTGTGTTCGCGGTCGCCGTAGCCCGGGATAAAGTTCCCTCCATGTATGAGCAGACCAGGATGGCTCTCGCCGACGCCGAGGCGAGCCTCGCGGAAGCGGGGACGGACAAGTCGCGCATCCTGACGGCCATGGTTTACATTGCGGACATGGCGCAGAAGGAAGACATGAACCGGGCGTGGGACGAATGGGCCGACGTCAGCAACCCGCCGATGCGGGCTTGTGTCGGCGCTGCTCTCACAGGCGACAGCCTGGTGGAAATCGTGATCACGGCCGCCAAATAATGTAGCGGGACGACCCATGTCGCGGAGATCGCAGGTCAGCGCCGGACTGCTCGCCTTCCGCAGATCAAACGGGCTTGAGGTTCTTCTGGCGCATCCGGGCGGCCCGTTTTGGACCAAAAAGGACGACGGCGCCTGGACCATTCCCAAAGGGCTCGCTGACGGAGACACCGACCCGCTATCGGCGGCGCGGCGGGAATTCACGGAGGAGACCGGCTTCGTCGCCAGCGGTGACGTGGCGCCTCTGAAGCCCGTGCGGCAACGCAGCGGCAAAACCGTGCTGGCCTGGGCCTTTGAGGCCGACTTTGATCTGACCCGGCGCACCAGCAACCTGTTCGAAATGGAATGGCCGCCGCACTCGGGCCGTCTTCAAAGCTTCCCGGAGGTCGATCGGCTGGCGTGGTTCGATTACCCGACGGCCTTGAAGAAGATCATCGCCTACCAGAAGCCGTTTCTTCTGGAACTGCAGGTAAAGCTCGCGACGTAAGGAACACGCCAATCCGCCACGCGTTTCCTCCTCATCGAGCAACGGAGAAAACACGATGGATAAGGATCGTATCAAAGGCGCGGCAAATCAGGCCAAAGGCGCCATCAAGGAAAGCGCGGGCAAGATGACCGGCGATGCCAAGCTCGAGAGCGAAGGCAAAGCCGACAAGATTGCAGGCAAGGTGCAGAATGCCGTCGGCGGCATGAAGGACAAGCTGAGGGAAATCGCGCGGGGCGAATAGCCCGTCGCTGGCTGTTCGCGTTGCAGAAAGGCCCGGCTCAACGCCGGGCCTTTCGATTCAATTCAGCCGCACTTGGACCGGCTGACCCGATACCAGTTTTCGTTGCGGTCCTTGTAATAGCAGTCGCCTTTCCACCAGTAATAGCCGCCGCTTCTGCGATCGGCTTCCGCGCCGATGATCGCGCCGGTGGTGGCCCCGATGGCCGCACCGATCGCAACACCGCTGCCCTTGCCGGTCGCGGCGCCGCCGATCGCGCCGCCGACAATGGCACCGCCAATGGCGCCGCCAAGAGCGTTATTCTGCGCGGGCGCCTCGTGCGCCGGAATTGCAACTGCGAGCGTCAGCAACAATGCAGCTCCGATTGGGCGAATCATGTTCTGCCTCCCCTCTCCTGCTTCGATCCGTTATTCTAAGGTGAAGTCGGCCGCGTTTCAAACGCGCCGTTCAGGCCACCGCCAGGCGCGTGCGGTGCGCCGGCGCCGACTCCGCAACGACGGGATCGATCGCTTCGATCAGTTGCAGGAAGGACGATCCCGGCAACGGCGGGGCGAAGACAAAACCTTGTGCCGCGCGCACACCGCGCTCGCGCAAGCAAACCACCTGCTCGAAATTCTCGACGCCTTCGGCGATCACTTCCATGCGCATGTTGTGCGCGAGGTCGATCAAGGTTTCGATGATCGTGGTGGAGCTGCGCTCGATGCCGATGGCGTCGATGAACATCTTGTCGATCTTGATGATATCGACACCCAGCTTGAGGATGTAGGAAAGCCCGCTATGGCCGGTGCCGACGTCGTCGATGGCCATGCGCACGCCCATTCCTTGCAGCGTTGCGATCAACCGCCGGGTTTCGATCAGGTTGTCGATCGGCTGGCGCTCGGTCAGCTCCAGCACGAGCTGCGACAGCCGCACGGTGCCCCTGCCGAAGATGTCCCGCACGTCGCGGACGATCGTCTCGTCCTCGAAATGCCGCGCGGCAAGATTGAACGACACCTTCAAGTGCGGCCGCTGGGCAAAGGCCGGGCCGATTTCCTGGCATACCCGGCGCATCAGCGAGCGCGTCATGTCGAGAATGATGCCGCTGGATTCCGCGAGCGGGATGAAAGCGGCCGGCGATACCACGCTGCCGTCCGGCTTGCGCCATCGGATCAGCACCTCGGCGCCGCGCAGCTTGCCGGATACGAGATCCACCACCGGCTGATAATACGGCACGAATTCGCCGGCGCGCAGCGCCCGTTCCAGCTCGGCGATGGGATTTTCACGCTCGGAGCGGGGCGCCAGGAATGAGAATCCGAGAAGCAGCACGGCCAAGCCGCCGGCTATCGCCGAGCCAAGAGCATGAATACGGCCCGCATGCGCCTTGACCGCCGCCTGCGAGAACGACGTGCTGATTTTCATGCCGTAACGTTCGGACGTAAAATTGGCCGCGAGGAAGGTATCTGCCGAATTCTCTCCTATCGGCTCGCCGGATTCCCCGATCAAGGTGCCATCCTGCATGGTCAACCGGCTGTGCCCGGTCAGGGGGCCGGTCTCGGTCGAGCTTTGAGCGATGAGGCTCGAACCCAGGAGTTGGGCGCCAAGGCCGGCAATATGGTCGCCGCCGGTCCGGCGGATGCGCACGATCTTCTCATTCAGGGTGCGCTCGCGAGCACCGTTAAAATCGAAGACCTCGAGCATGACGGTGGGCGAAACGACGGCCCGCTGCGATGCGAGCAAGCTCCGTTGGATACCGGACAGTCCCGAGGTGCTGCACGCGGCCTTACCGTCCGACGCGATCCAGGAAATCTCCTTGATCATCACGTTGGAAAAGACGGCACGCCGCAGCGCATCGAGCTGGGCGGGGCGGCAACTGTCGATCCCTTGGCCGGCGAGATCGTCGAGGGTGGCGACGACACGATCGATGCGATTTTCGGCCAGCGCGAGCTTTCGCAGGGCCGCCGACTCGACCTCCTGATGCGCTTGGCGCGCGATGACTTGGTCCAGCAGCCAGTTGAACGCCAACAAGCCGGCGCCCGCTAGGAGAACGCCAGCCACCACTGCCACGACCTTTTGACGCCCTACCGCGCGCAAGCCCCATCCCTCGTCTCGGACTGACAAGGTGGTGTAGCCCCGTAAAAGCAAGCTTAAGTATGGGCTCTCGGCAGCCATGGCGCGGCCATGGCGGCGATTTGCCCGCAGGCATGGTTACCAGAGCATCAACGCCGGCTTCCGAGCGGAGAGGCCGCCGGAATTCCGCTCCGGCCTTCCGGACGTGGGGTGCGGAGCCGGCGGCGCGAGTCGTTGCGCACGACGCCGGCATCCCGATTCTCGCCGCGCTCGGTAAATCTCCGCCGCTCGGAGCAGCGCCGGGGACTCTTTCGTCCCCATCGGCCGGTGTCGTGCACATGCCGCTCGCGGCAGAAACGCGTTCAATTCCTTAACTTTCCGCAGGCATGATTTAGTCGGAGAGATTCGGCGCACACAGCCGAAGAATTCTCTTGAATGGTGGGGATTGTGTGTTATTTGGGTTTTGCCGCTGTCGCGGGTCTGTCTGCTTGCAGGTCTCGTTCAGCGGCATTCGCATTCCGTGAGCCGGTTCGCCGGTCTCTCGGGCTTCGATCTCTGGTTGGGGAGGACATGGCATGAGCCAGCGAGCCCTCTTCCAATTGGGGACGGGCTTGGGGACCCCAAGTACCTCCCGAAAGGAAGACCTAGCGATCGTCAAAGCTAAGAAAGTCAAAGCCGCCCCGGTGGTCGAGACCAAACAGCCTGACGATCATTTCGTGGTGAGGAACGGGGTGCGGTGCGCCGGAGCGCATCTCATCGTCGACCTTTACGACGCCAAACGTCTCGACGATATCGATCATATCGAAGCGACGCTGCGACGCTGCGTGGACGCGGCAGGGGCAACCCTTCTGCACATCCACCTGCATCACTTCGAGCCCAATGGCGGTGTTTCCGGCGTGGCGGTGCTGGCCGAAAGCCACATCTCCATTCATTCGTGGCCGGAAAACGGTTATGCCGCGCTCGACGTGTTCATGTGCGGCGATGCCAAGCCGGAGGCCTGTGTTCCCGTTCTGCGGGAGGCCTTCAAGCCGAAACAGGTCGCTGTCAGCGAAATCCTGCGCGGCCAAGGCGCCGCTTAGGCATACACGTCGCTTCAGAAACTCGCGATGCCCGGCCTTGTGCCGGGCATTTCGCGTTTGGGCCGCAAAAAAGGCGTGGATGGCAACGGACCTCGGGCCTGCCCGAGTTCCGTCGTCTATATAAATGCTGCAAGTCGGCCCGACTTGCAGTTACAAGCCCGGCCAAGACGGCAGACTTGGGTTAAACGAGCCGGATTGATCGGAGGAAGATTTTAATGGCCGAGAAGCGCTGGATTCCCGAAACCCTGTTCGACGAGCTCGGCTTCCGCATGACCTACGAGGTCGAGCGGGTGCTCTACGAGATGCGGACCGAGCACCAGCACCTCGTGCTCTTCCAGCACAAATATTTCGGCAAGATGCTGATGCTGGACGGCGCCACCCAGGTCACCAGCCGGGACGAGTTCATCTACCACGAGATGATGACCCATGTGCCGATCTTCGCCCATGGCCGGGTCAAGGAGGTCCTCATCATCGGCGGCGGCGACTGCGGCATCGCCGAGGAGGTTTTGAAGCACAAGGCGGTCGCCCGGCTGACCCAGGTGGAGATCGACGAGTCCGTCGTCGAGTTCTCCAAGGAGCATTTTCCCGAGTTCACCGGCCCGGTTTTCGCCGACAAGCGCTTTGAAAGCGTGATCGCGGACGGAATGAAATACGTGGCCGAGACCGACCGGCGCTTCGACGTCATCATCGTCGACTCCACCGACCCGCAGGGTCCCGGCGCCGTGCTGTTCACGAAAGAATTCTACGCCAACTGCAAGAAGTGCATGGCCAAGGGCGGCGTGATGGTGACGCAGAACGGCGTCCCCTTCTTCCAACCCGACGAGCTGGTTTCCAGCGTCGGCCATTTCCGCAGCCTCTATGCGGATGGAAGCTGCTACGTGGCCGCCATCCCGACCTATGTGGGCGGACACATGGCCATGGGCTGGGCCGCCGACGACGCCAAGCTGCGGCAGACGCCGGTCGAGACCATCGCCGAGCGCTACAAGGCCGCCGGCTCGTTCTCGACGAAATACTGGACGCCGGAAGTCCACAAGGCGGCCTTCGCCCTGCCGCGCTTCATCGCGGAGCATGTGGCGAAGGCGTAGTACGCCACCTCGTCATGGCCGGGCTTGTCCCGGCCATGACGACAAGGAGTGCACTGCCCTCCTAAGCGAGATGCCCGGCATCGCAGACAAGTTTACGCAGTCTGCGCAAGCTAGACTGCGGTGCCGGGCATGACAAGGTGCCCTACTTCTTCGGCAAATCCAGCTTGATATGCAGCTCCTTGAGCTGCTTCGGCGTCACCTCCGACGGCGCGCCCATCAGCAAGTCTTCCGCGCGCTGGTTCATCGGGAACAGCACCACCTCGCGCAGGTTCTCCTCGCCGCACAGCAGCATCACGATGCGGTCCACGCCCGGCGCGATGCCGCCGTGCGGCGGCGCCCCGAGCGAGAGCGCGCGCAGCATCCCGCCGAATTTCTTCTCCAGCACGTCGTCGCCGTAGCCGGCGATGGCGAAGGCCTTCTTCATCACGTCGGGGCGATGATTGCGGATCGCGCCGGACGACAGTTCCACCCCGTTGCAGACGATGTCGTACTGGATGGCCTTCATGCCGAGGATTTTCTCCTCGTCGCCGGAATCCAGCGCCAGAAATTCGTCAATCGGCATATTCGGCATGGAGAACGGGTTATGGGAGAAGTCGATTTTCTTCTCTTCCTCGTTCCATTCGTACATGGGGAAGTCGACAATCCAGCAAAAGGCGAACTGGTCCTTGTCGACGAGCCCAAGTTCCTCGCCGATCTTGGTGCGCGCCGGTCCCGCGAATTTCACGAAATCCTTCGGCTTGCCGGCGACAAAGAACGTCGCGTCGCCCACGCCAAGCCCGAGCTGATCGGCGATCTGCTTGGTGCGCTCCGGCCCGATGTTCTTGGCCAGCGGCCCAGCGCCGCCCTCCTCGCCCTCACGCCAAAAGATATAACCCAGCCCCGGCTGCCCCTCGCCTTGCGCCCATGAATTCATCCGGTCGCAGAAGGCGCGGTTGCCGCCCTTCGGCGCGGGGATCGCCCACACTTCCACCGCGGGGTCGTTGGCCAGCATGTTGGCGAAAATCTTGAAGCCCGAACCGCGAAAAACCTCGCTGACGTTGCGCATCCTAATCGGATTGCGCAGGTCCGGCTTGTCGGTGCCGTATTCGCGCATCGCCGTGGCATAAGGGATCATCGGGAATTTCGGCGTCACCCGCTTGCCGCCGCCGAATTCCTCGAACACGCCGCGCAGCACCGGCTCCACCGCGTTGAACACGTCGTCCTGGGTGACGAAGCTCATCTCGATATCGAGCTGGTAGAATTCGCCCGGCGAGCGGTCGGCGCGCGCGTCCTCGTCGCGGAAGCACGGCGCGATCTGGAAATAGCGGTCGAAGCCCGACATCATGATCAGCTGCTTAAACTGCTGCGGCGCCTGCGGCAGCGCGTAGAACTTGCCGGGATGAATGCGCGACGGCACCAGATAGTCGCGCGCGCCTTCGGGCGAGGACGCGGTCAGGATCGGCGTCTGGAACTCGAAGAAGCCCTGCTCTTTCATGCGCCGGCGCAGCGAATCGATGATCGCGCCGCGTTTCATGATGTTGGCGTGCAGCCGGTCGCGGCGCAGATCGAGGAAGCGGTATTTCAGCCGGATCTCTTCCGGATATTCCTGCTCGCCGAACACCGGCATGGGCAGGTCGGCCGCCGGCCCCAGCACCTCGATCTCGTTGATGAAGACCTCGACCAGGCCGGTGGGCAGATCGGGATTCTCCGTGCCAGGCGGACGATTCCTCACCTTGCCGTCGATCCGCACCACCCATTCGGCGCGCAGCTTCTCCGCCTCCTTGAAGGCGGGGCTGTCCGGGTCGGCGACGGCTTGCGTTACGCCATAGTGGTCGCGCAGGTCGATGAACAGCAGGCCGCCATGGTCGCGGACGCGATGGACCCAGCCGGCAACCCGCACGTCCTTGCCCACATCGCTCTCGCGAAGCGCGCCGCAGGTATGGGTGCGGTATCGATGCATGGACGGCCCTGCGATGTGGGATGGCGACGGTTCAAAAGTTGCCGGAAAAGCACACGCAAAGGCTTGTTTGTCAAGGTAAAGCGGCCTGCTTTGACGCAGCCGCAAGCTGAGCTATCTAGCTGTCATGCAGCCGATCACGACAACCGGAGAACTGGCCGCCGCCTGCGCCCGCTTCGCCCGCCATCCCTTCGTGACGGTCGACACCGAGTTCCTGCGCGAGACCACCTATTACCCCCTGCTCTGCGTCGTCCAGATCGCCAGTGCCGACGAGGCCGTGGTGATCGACGCGCTCGCCCCCGGGATCGATCTCGCGCCCTTCTTCGCCCTGATGACCGACGAAAAGGTGCTGAAGGTCTTCCATGCCGCCCGCCAGGACATCGAGATCGTCTGGCACCGCGCCGGCGTCCTGCCCCACCCAATCTTCGACACCCAGGTCGCCGCCATGGTGCTCGGTTATGGCGATTCTATTTCCTATGATCAGCTCGTGCAGCGCATCACCGGCGACACCCTGGACAAATCCAACCGCTTCACCGATTGGACCCGCCGCCCGCTGAGCGAGGCGCAACTCCACTACGCCGTCTCCGACGTGACCCACCTGCGCGACGTCTTCCTTGCGCTCGACGCCGATTTGCAAAAGCGCGGCCGCGCGGAATGGGTAAGCGCGGAGATGGAAATCCTCACCTCGCCGAAAACCTATCGCGCCGACCCGGAAAGCGCCTGGGAGCGGCTGAAGACGCGGGTGCGCAAGCCCAAGGAGCTCGCGATCCTCATGGAGGTCGCCGCCTGGCGCGAGCGCGAGGCGCAGACCCGCGACGTTCCGCGCGGCCGCATTCTCAAGGACGACGTTCTGGGCGATATCGCCGTGCAGGCCCCCGCGACGGTGGAGCGGCTGGGTCAGCTGCGTTCGCTGCCCAAGGGCTTCGAGCGTTCGAAATGGGGCGAGGCCATCGTCGAAGCGGTCAACCGCGGGCTGGCGCGCGATCCGAAGACCCTGCCCCGCCTGGAACGCAGCCGCGGCACGGCCAATGGCGGCGCCACGGTCGAACTCCTCAAGGTCCTGCTGCGCATGACCTCGGAGCGCCACGGCGTCGCCGCCAAGGTGATCGCGACCGTGGACGATCTGGAAAGCATCGCCGGCGACGACGAAGCCGATGTGCCTGCTCTCAAAGGCTGGCGGCGCGAATTGTTCGGCGACAAGGCGCTGGCGCTGAAGCGGGGCGAATTGGCCCTTGCGGTGGAGAAGGGGCGCGTGGTGGCGGTTGATCGCGTGTAGCCGCCGCTTAAGCGGATTTTATTGTGAACCGCTGCATGTCCTCGCTCTTCCCCGCGAAAGCGGGGATCCAGTCTGACTGCCGATCGAAGATTCTGGATTCCCGCTGACGCGGGAATGAGCGGAGTGTCCGGTTCAGTCCAACGCGATCACCGGCTCTCGCCCGATCAGGCGCGCGAGCTGCTTCAGCCGGTTGAACACGCGCTCGCCCGCGAGCGGCGCGTATTTCCCCGAAAGCCGCAGCGTGAGCTTGCGGTTGCGAACCTGCATCGGCGTCTTCGGCAGCACGCCCGGCATCGACGCCGAAACCAGATAAGCCACCCGCATGGCGGCGCCGAGGATGCGCGCGTGATCAAGGCTCCGCGTGGTCGCCAGTTCGCGCAGCCGCGGCGAGAGGTCCTCCTCGACCAGTCCCATGTGCCGGAAATAGACCGTGAGAGCGAGAAAGGCCCGGCCCGGATGATCGGTGGCGAAGAAGCCGTTGTTGGCGATGATGTTCAGCGACTGCTCGCCGCGATAATCCGGGTGCGTCCGCCAGCCGATATCGGCCAGCAAACAGGCGGCGTGGCGCAGCCGTTTTTCATCCGTTGTTTCAGTCAGCCCGGTGGAGGCCATGAAACGATCCGTCCAGTCGACCAGCTCCTCGCCATGCTTCGGCGAACGCGAGCGCAGGATGTTGAGGTCGGACGCGGCGGCGATCAGCGGATCTTTCTTCCGCTCCCGCTCGCTCAGCAGCGAGTAGAGCAGGCCCTCGCGCAATCCGAGTACGGAAATGACGATATCCTCAGGCTTGCCGATCCGGATGAGATGCTCCAGCACGAGCGCCGCATAGGGCAGCAGCGGACGGCGCGCCTTCGCGATCACTTCAATGCGCGACAGCGTTTCCGGATTGACGCGATGCACCAGGCGGGAAAATTCCAGCGCTTCCTTCGCGGGAATAACGTAGCCGTGCATCACATGCAGCGGATAGCCGGTCTGGAACATGTGCAGCCGCGCCAGTGCCCGCCATGTCCCTCCGACGGCGTAGAAATTTCGCCCTTTCATGGTCTTCAGCAACGGGACGCCAGACAGCGCCTTGACGACGATCTTCTCCGCCCGCTTCAGGGATTTTGACGAGGCGTCCTGTAGCACCAGCCCGCCGAGCGGCAGCGTCACACGGCTGCCGACTTTGGACCAATGAATCTCGGTGCATTCCAGCGAGCCGCCGCCCAAGTCACCCGCGATACCATCGGACTGATGGATGCCCGAAACCACCCCGAATGCGGACAATTCCGCCTCACGCCGGCCGGACAAGACATCGATCTTCACCCGGCAGATGCGCTGCGCCTGTGCGATGAAGGCGCGGCCGTTGGTGGCTTCACGGCAGGCGGCGGTGGCGATCGCCCAGACATGCCCGACGCGCAAGATGTCGCAAAGAGCGCGAAAGCGCCGCAGCGCGGCCAACGCTTCCTCCACCGCGTCCGCGGCCAGCAATCCGGTTGACTGCACTTGCCGCCCAAGACCGCACAGCGCCTTTTCGTTGAAGATCGGGGTGGGGCTGCGGGTCAGCCCTTCATAGACCACAAGCCGCACGGAGTTCGACCCGATGTCGATAACGGCAACCGGCGGGCCGTGGTGCAGCCGGCCTTGCGCGTCTTTCAAGGACATTGGCAAGCGTTCACGTCCGGTCGAGGCGCCGCGAGAGGCGGGGCGACGATTCTTTGAGCGACTTCCCACGGCCGGACAGACTCGGGTTGGTCATGAAATACTTATGCGCATTGAACGGTTCCTCGCCCGGCGCGGCCTTGATGCGCGTGGAGCTGCCGTCAGGCAAGAGCTTCCAGCTCTGCTCGTTGTCCTTGAAGTTCGCGATCATGATCTGGTCGAGCACTTGCTCATGCACGGTCGGATTGAGGATCGGACAGAGAACTTCCACGCGGCGGTCCAAGTTGCGCGGCATCATGTCGGCGGAAGAAATATAGACCGCCGCCTTGGGATGCGGCAGGCCCAGCCCCGCTCCGAAACAATAGATACGGCCATGCTCCAGGAAGCGGCCGACGATGGACTTCACGCGGATGTTCTCTGAAAGGCCCGGCACCCCCGGCCGCAGGCAACAGATGCCGCGGACTACAAGGTCCACCGGCACGCCCGCCTGGGACGCCTGATAGAGCGCGTCGATGATATCGGGATCGACCAGCGCATTCATCTTCATCCAGATCGCGCCCCGCCGCCCCGCCTTGGCATGGGCGATTTCCTCGGCGATATGACTCTGGATGCGTTTGCGCAGCGTCAGCGGCGACACCGCCATCTTTTCCAGCTCGGCCGGCTCCGCATAGCCGGTGATGAAATTGAATACGCGCCCCACGTCGCGCGCGATCACCGGATCGGCGCTGAAGAAGGACAGGTCGGTGTAAACTCTTGCCGTTACCGGGTGATAATTCCCGCTGCCGACATGAACATATGTGGCGAGCGCGGCACCCTCGCGTCGCACGACCAGCGATAGCTTGGCGTGAGTCTTCAACTCGATGAAGCCAAAGACCACCTGTACGCCCGCGCGCTCCAGGTCGCGCGCCCAGCGGATATTGGCTTCCTCGTCGAAGCGCGCCTTCAACTCCACCAAGGCCGTGACCGACTTGCCCGCTTCGGCGGCTTCGGCCAGCGCCTTGACGATCGGCGAGTCCGATGACGTGCGGTAGAGCGTCTGCTTGATCGCGACCACATTCGGATCGCGCGCCGCCTGCATCAGGAACTGCACCACCACATCGAACGATTCATAAGGGTGGTGAACAATCAAATCCTTCTGCCGGATGGCCGCGAAGCAATCGCCGCCTTGATCGCGAATGCGTTCGGGATAACGCGGATTGTAAGGAACGAAATGCAGGTCGGGCCGGTCGATGCTGTTAAGCTGAGACAGGTCGTTCAGCGCGAGAAAACCGTCGACCAGCATCACCTCGTCGTCGGTCACCGCCAATGCACGCTGCACGAAGCGCCGCAACTCCGGCGGCATGGCCGCTTCCATTTCCAGCCGGATCACCGTTCCGCGGCGGCGGCGCTTGAGCACCGTCTCGAACAAAAGCACCAGGTCTTCCGCTTCCTCCTCCACCTCCATTTCGGAATCGCGGATGACGCGGAAAGCTCCCTGACCTTTGACCGCGTAACCGGGAAACAGCCGGCCAATGAACAGCGTCGTCGCCTGTTCGAGCGTGATGAGGCGGACCGCACCGCCATCCTCGCCGCCCGTGAGCCGGATGAAACGATCGATGTGGCTCGGCATGCGGATGAGCGCGTTCATCGCCTTCCCGTCGGCGACGCGGGCAAGCTGGAGCGCGATGGAGAATCCGAGATTGGGAATGAATGGGAACGGGTGTGCGGGATCGACCGCAAGCGGGGTCAACAACGGAAAGACGTGCAGAAGGAAATGATCCTCCAGCGCCGTTCTTTCCTGCTTGGTGACGTCCGCGCCCTCGACCAGCACCACGCCCTGCTTGGAAAGGTGCTGGCGCAACTCCTTCCAGCGTTCCTGCTGATCGCGGGCGAGGCTCGACACCGCCTCGTTGATGCGCGCGAGTTGCTCGGCGGGCGTCAGCCCGTCCGGGCTCTTGGTCGTGATCCCTGCCCGCAACTGGCCCTTGAGGCCCGCGACGCGGACCATGAAAAACTCATCGAGGTTGTTGGCGGAGATCGACAGGAACCGCACCCGCTCCAACAACGGGTGATGCTCGTTGCCCGCCTCTTCCCACACGCGCCGATTGAAATGCAGCCAGGACAGCTCGCGATTGATGAATCGCTCGGGGCTGTTGGCCAGGTCGGGCGCAGCCGGAGGCGTCTCCGGCGCTGTCGCCGGAGGCTTTTTATCAGCAATTGCAGTCGCTTGCCTGCGGTCCGCCATGGTGGGTAAGTGAGTCCGTTTATGCATCTTGGCCGTCATTCATGACGGCTCCATGACATGATCGCGCCCGAGCGGGGGCTTGCGTCAAGCGTCCTGGTCGCGGAACAGTTCAGCCGCCAAGGCCCGGGTAATGGCCCGCTTCTGCTGCAACGCCTCCCGGTCGAGCCGGGCGACAGCCGCCCGCGCGCCGGCGAAGGATCGCTCGATGCGCGTGACCAGATAGCCGACCACGCTCTCGTCGATCGCGAGCTGCCGGTCGGCGCAAAGCTTCACCAGAACGGCCCGCAACAGGTCATCCTCCGGCGCCGTCAAGGCGACCACCGGAAGCGCGCGCAGCCGGGACGCGAGATCGCGCAGGCCAGTCGGCCATGCGGTGGGCGCGGTGCGCGCCGTCAGCAGGATGAAGGCCCCCTCCTCCCGCGCCATGTTGAGCAAATGAAACAGCGCGGGCTCGTCGAAGGCGCCGGGCGACAGATCCTCGATCACCAGTGCGCCCGTCGCCAAGGCCGCGGGTGGGGTTGTTTCCTTCAACGCCCGCGCCGCCATGATGCGCGCGCCGGCAGTAGCCGCCCAGATCGCGGCCAAGTGACTCTTGCCGCTGCCCTCCGGCCCGGCGAGCATCACCACGGGCGCCGGCCAATCCGGCCAGCCCTCCACCAAGGCCAGCGCCGCCGCGTTCGAGGGACCTTCGAGAAAATCCTCGCGCGCCAGGCTCTCCGTGTGCCCGAGCGCCAGTGCAAGCTGCCGTGGCCTCGTAGGCTCGGCGGCCGGGCCCGGCATCAGCGTCCCCCGCCGGTATAAAGCGGGCTGTCGAAATAGCGCCGCACCGCGAAGCGCACGAGCACGCCGATAGCGGCGGCCAGCGGCACCGCCAGCAGCAATCCGACAAAGCCGAACAGGTAGCCGAAGGCGAACAGCGCGAACATCAGCCACAGCGGATGCAAGCCGACGCTGTCGCCGACCAGCTTGGGCACCAGGATATTGCCTTCGATGAATTGTCCGAACAGGAATATCCCCGCCACGATCGCGATCCACATCCACTCCGGCCAGAACTGGGCCACGGCGATCCCGGTCGCAAGGAAAAAGCCGGTGAGCGAGCCAACATAGGGAATGAAGCTGATAAGACCCGAGAGAAGGCCGATCAGCAGTCCGAAATTCAATCCGGTCAGCGACAGCGACAGCGCATAAAACAACCCGAGCAAAACGCAGACCAGAGTCTGTCCGCGGACAAAGCCGGAGATCGCCCTGTCCGCCTCGCGCGCAAGCGCGATGACCGTGTCATGTTCCGGTCGCGGCACCAGCCTGTCCATCCAGGCAATGATCCGCGGCCAATCGACGATGAAATAGAACGCCACGATCGGCGTGATGACCAGCAGCGAGAAGATCGAGACCACCGCCGTTCCGCCCGACCACACCTTTGCCAGGAACGCCGTGCCCAAGGCCGCTCCCTGCGCCACCAACTCACCGGCGGGCTTGTCGGCGCCCATGAAACGCTCGCCCACCAGACGGCTCAGCCATGGCCGGCTCGGGTCAGTGAGCAGCGCTTGCAGCCGTTTGATATAGCCGGGCAGATCCTCGATGAAGGCGGCGAGCTGCGCGCCGATGATGGGGACGATCAGCAGGATCAAAAGCACAAAGGCCAGCACCACGAGCGTGACGATGAGCAAAGCCGCGATCCAACGCGGCATACCGAGGGCCTGTACGCGGTTGGTCAGCGGGTTGAGCAGATAGGCCAGCACCATGCCCGCCACGAACGGCAGCAGCACCTCGCCCAGGAGCCACATCGCCGCGACCACGAAGACGAATATGGCCGTCCAGAACAAGACGTGCTGGCGGAAGCTCAGGGGAACGCGCGCCGCGTCGCGCGTGTTCAACTTGCGGCTTCCGTCGAGTTCATGTGGCGCATCCATTCGCGGACATAGAAGCCGATGGAGAGCAAGGTCAAGACAACCACCAGCGCCATGCTCAAAGTCAGGAAGGGCTCCGCATCGATGCCGGAGCCGAGCGCGGCGAGCAGCAGGGTCGCGAACACGATCTGCGCCGCCGTGTTCAGCTTGGACACCAGCAGCGGCTTGATCTTCACCGGCTGGCCCACGAGCCACGACAGCAGCACCGCGCCGACGATCATGATGTCGCGGGATACCACGAGGATCACCAGCCAGGCCGGCATGGCTCCGGTGATGCCCAGCGCCACGTAGATGGACACGATGAGGACTTTGTCCGCCAGCGGATCGAGATAGGCGCCAAGCTCGCTCGCCATCCCGAAACGCTTGGCCAAAAAGCCGTCCACGGCGTCGCTGACGCCTGCCGCGAGGAAGAGCAGGAAGGCCAGCCTCATCTCGCCCGAGATGATGGCCCAGACCAGGATCGGAACCAGCAGAATACGGGCAAGAGTGATAAGATTGGGGATACTCATACGGGGTCTCAGGTCGGCGGGGCGCCCGTCGGCGCCAGATGCGGCAGGTGGGAACGCGGGCCAGTATAGCCACGATCCTGCCATTGCACACTGCGCGATTCCGCAGTACCGAAATTGCGGTTTTCCGCGCCGTAACCAGGGACAAATCATGACCAACAAGGGGTCCGGCCTCACCTACGCGGAGGCCGGCGTCGATATCGATGCCGGTAATCGCATGGTGGAGCTGATCAAGCCGCTTGTGCGGGCGACGGCGCGGCGCGGGGCGGACGGCGAGATCGGCGGCTTCGGCGGTATTTTCGACCTCAAGAAGGCGGGCTACGCCGATCCGGTATTGGTGGCTTCCACCGACGGCGTCGGCACCAAGGTCAAGATCGCCTGCGAGACCGGCCGCCACGGCACCATCGGCATCGATCTCGTCGCCATGTCGGTGAACGACCTCGTCGTGCAGGGCGCGGAGCCGCTTTTCTTCCTCGACTATTTCGCGTGCAGCAAGCTCGATCCCGATGTGGGCGCGGCGGTCGTGGCCGGCATCGCGGATGGCTGCCGCCAGGCCGGATGCGCGCTGATCGGCGGCGAGACGGCGGAAATGCCGGGCATCTATCAGCCCGGCGAATACGATCTCGCCGGCTTCGCGGTCGGCGCGGCCGAGCGCGGCACGCTGCTGCCGCGCGATGTCGCGGCGGGCGACGTCGTGCTTGGGCTCGCTTCCTCCGGCGTGCATTCCAACGGCTATTCGCTGGTGCGGAAAGTCGCGAGTACGGCCGGGTTGACATGGAATGCGCTCGCGCCTTTCGACCAAACAAAGACTTTGGGCGAAGCGGTGCTGACGCCGACGCGCATCTACGTGAAGTCCTGCCTCGCCGCGATCCGCGAAACAAAAAGCGTGAAGGCGCTCGCCCACATCACCGGCGGCGGATTTCCCGACAATATCCCGCGCGTGCTGCCGGAGGGCCTCGGCGTGTCGCTCGATCTTTCCCGCGTGCCGGTCTTGCCCGTGTTCAAATGGCTCGCGCAGGCGGGCAATGTCGCGCAGGACGAGATGCTGCGCACCTTCAACTGCGGCATCGGCATGATCGTTGTCGTCGCGAAGAAAGACGCCGCCGCCGTCACCGCCGTCCTTGAGCGCGAAGGCGAAAAGGTTGTGCAGTTCGGTGAAATCGTTCCCGCCGGCAGCGGGTCGCAGGTTCGTTATTCCGGCGGCCTGGATCTTGCTTTGTGAAAGCAATGACGCGAAAAAAAGTCGCCGTTCTGATTTCCGGGCGCGGCTCCAACATGCAGGCCCTGGTCGAAGCGGCCAAGGATAAAAATTACCCCGCCGAGATCGTGCTGGTTGTTTCCAATCGCCTCGATGCGGCGGGCATCGCCTACGCACGCGAGGCCGGCATCGCCGCCACCGTCGTCGATCACGCCGACTACGGCAAAAACCGCGAAGCCTTCGAGCGCGCGCTTCAGGCCGCGCTCGAAGGCAGCGGTATCGAGATCATCTGCCTCGCCGGATTCATGCGCCTGCTCACGCCGTGGTTCGTGAAAAAATGGGAAGGGCGGATGCTCAACATCCACCCTGCCCTGCTGCCGGAGTTCAAGGGCCTCGACACCCATGCCCGCGCGCTCGCCGCCTGCGCAAAGACCCACGGCGCGACGGTGCACTTCGTTTCAGCCGACATGGATTCCGGCCCGATCATCTGCCAGGGCGCCGTGCCGGTGCTGCCGAACGACACACCCGAGATGCTCGCCGCGCGCGTGCTTGAGGTTGAGCATCGCATCTACCCGCTGGCGTTGAGATGGCTGGCGGAAGGCAATTTGCACATCGCGGAGGGGCGATGCAGCGTGCGGGGCGTGGCCATTCCTTCGGGCGTGATCTTGCCTCCCGAAGCTTAGAGCCGTTCGCCCATTGCCCTTCTTCCCGGCCTACCGGATAATGCCGCCATACGGGAGAATCACATGCGCAAGATATTATTGGTGTCAGCTTTTGCGACGGCCTTGGGCATTCCTGCCGCAAAGGCAGAGGACATTTCGAAAGAAATCGCCCTCTCGCCCAAGGACCCCAAATACAACTCGGCGGCCTGCCGCAGCATGCGGCAGCAGGCGCGGAATTATGATGGTATCTTGCAGCAAAGCCCGGAGGCTTATGTTTTTGCTGCCGCGATGCCGGGCGGAACGGTGGGATTTCTCGCCTTCAACCACAAAAAGCGCGAATTTTTCAAAGCGAAGGTCGAGCAGGCTTGCATGACGAACCCGCCGGACAGGTCGTATCTCGATCCCTCGGGACCGCAGAAGAAGAAGTGATGCGCGGAACGTAGCCTGCCCGCATCCTGAAGATGCTCCTCCTCATGAGGAGATAAGTTGGTCATTCCGGGGCGCGCTTTCTTCTCCCTCTCCCCGTGGGGGAGAGGGTCGGGGTGAGGGGGTTCGGACCTATCGATAGTTTGTAACCCCTCACCCGGATCGCTTTGCGATCCGACCTCTCCCTATGGGAGAGGTGAAATAAAGTTATCCCCGCTCGAAATTCCTCTCTTATCTTTCCCGCGCTCGGTTCGCTGAGGGACGTCATCATGAGACGTTCCGATGCGGAGCCGGGTGCGGCGCGATCGCACGTCGGGTTTACCCGATTTGCGCACTATAAAGCGCCGCATGTGGAGCGCCGGGGAGGCGCCGGGCCCTTCGCCAAGGGCTCGCGCGTCTCGCCAGACGCGCGGCGGGGTCCGTCAATCCCCGCTAAAGGGCGCTGCGCCAGCGCCCTTGGCGCCTCACGCAAGTCGGGTCTACCCGACTTGCGCACTCATGGCGCCGATCTCGGGTAAACCCGAGATCGGTGGCGCTCCATTCCCCTTTTTGAAGGGGCAGGAAAAAGGGAGACCGGCGTGCCCGCGCCGCAAACAACAGGGCCGGCGGAGCTATGCCCGTGACCCCGAAAAGTGGGAACCGGTTTTCGGAAAGGTCACGGGCAAAGAAAAGGGCTGTTTGAAAAATTGAAGCTCATCGTCATTCCGGGGCGCGCGCCCGATCACGGGTTTACCCGAAGATTGGCACTCATAAGCGCGCGAACCCGGAATCCAGAGACGGATGCAGTGCTTGCATCTGGATTCCGGATAGCCTCGCTCCCGCTCGGCTTCCGGAATGACAAGCTGCCTAGTCCCGCACGGCCTGCTTCTGTCCAGGCACCGGATGCGGAAATTCCTCCGGCCCCGGCGGATCGATGATGAGGGGCGCGTCGAGCATGTGCTTGTGCCTCGACCGGCGTATCAGCCAGCCCACACCGAGCACGCACACCACACCCGCTCCCGCCGCGAAGAATTCCCAGCGGTGCACGAACTCCGCTCCGAGATAGCCGGCGACGGCGGCGTCCTTGATGATGATCTCGCCCGCGACCCACCCGAGCAGGCCGGCGCCGGCCCAGACCAGGACCGGGTAGCGGTCGAGCATCGCCATCAGCAGCGCGCTGCCGGCGATGATCATCGGCACACTGGTGGCGAGGCCGAAGGTGATCAGGGAGAACTTGACGTAATACGTCAGCGTCTCGGCCTGAGCGGCCACAACGGAGGCCGCCATTTTCACCGCGGCGGAATCCGCCGCGCCGGCGATGGCGATAACGTTGTCGAGGCTCATCACGATGTCGGCGATGGCGATGATCCGCACCGCCGGCCACAGGCTGTCGGCGGCCTTAACCTTGCCTTCGCCGTGATCCTCCTCGGGTACGAGCAGCTTGACGGCGATCCACAACAGCAGGATGCCGCCGATCAGCTTGAGGAAGGGGAAGGCCATGATCTGCGCGACAATGGCGGTGAAGATGATGCGCAGCACGACCGCGACGCCGGCGCCCAGGATCATGCCCCAAAGCCGCTGCCGCGGCGGCAGCATCCGGCAGGCGAGCGCGATCACAACAGCGTTGTCGCCGGAAAGAAGGATGTTGATCCAGATGATTTGCAACGCGGCCAGCCAATAGGCCGGATGCGTGAATTCTTCCAAGAGCAGTTCCACTATCCCCTCGCGGTTACTTTGTTGTCCCCGGGCGGGACGCCTGCCCGCGCCGGGTGTTCATGACTGGGATGCCTTATAGCGGTGTCCCCCCGCCCCTTGCCAGCCGAACCGGACAGCCCCCAACACAGCGCGGCGGTCTGTCGCATTCCGGCTGTTAGCCGACAATCTCCTTGTCGGAAAAGAACTGGGCGATCTCCTGCGCCGCCGTCTCCGGCGCGTCGGAACCATGCACCGAGTTTTCGCCGACCGAGCGCGCATGAACCTTGCGGATCGTCCCCGGGGCGGCCTTCGCCGGGTCGGTCGCGCCCATCACTTCGCGGTACTTTGCCACGGCGTTATCGCCTTCCAGCACCTGCACGACGACGGGACCGGAAGTCATGAATTCCACCAGCTCCTTGTAGAACGGCCGCTCCCGGTGGACTGCGTAAAAAGCTTCGGCCTGCTGCCGGCTCATGCGGATGCGCCGCTGCGCGATAATGCGCAATCCCGCCTGCTCGATCATGGCGTTGATGGCGCCGGTCAGATTGCGCGCGGTGGCATCGGGTTTAAGGATAGAAAAAGTACGCTCAACTGCCATCGTCCGTCCTTCCAAGGAATTCCACCGCTGGGCGCGGGCCGCGGCGGCTTATAGCGGCCCGCCTTGTCACCGACAAGGCTCGGCAACCGCTGGCTGACCCGGGTCTGGTGTGAACGGCGTCTGTATAGCCGTTCATCTCGATAAATGGCCGGTGAATTCGGCACTCAGAGCAGGTTCACAGCCGCCTCCTTAAGATCGCTGCAATGAACCCTGGGATGCGCCTCGCGTTATCGGACATGGCGACGGTCATTCCGCAAAGAAGGAGAACAAACATGTTCCGCAAAACCGTTCTTGCCATTGCCGCCACCGCCGCGCTCGGCGTTGCCGCGCTCGCCCCGACGTCCGCCTCCGCCCGCGACTGGGATGGCGGCTGGCGCCACCGCTCGCAGGGCCCGAGCTTCAACTTCGGCTTCGTCAGCCCGCGCCACTATGCCTATGCGCCGCGTTGCTACACCAGCCGACGTTGGGTGGAGACGCGCTGGGGCTGGCGGCTGCGCAACGTCCACGTCTGCCGTTAACGGAGTCGCGTAAAGTCAGTAAACTTAGTATTGCGTAGGACCCCGGTCTCGCACAGCGCGGCCGGGGCTTTTTCTGTTCAGAACGGCAGCGCGACCCCAGCCATTTTGCATCCGACGTAGATGAGGAATACCCCTACCACCACGACCCATGGCGCCTTTTCCAGCAGCGCGGCGAGGAAAGCCAACAACCCGCCGGCGGCCCTGACCTGAACTGGTTTGATCACGCCAAGCCAGGCCAATACGCCGAGCAATATCAGCGCCACGCCAATGACGATCAGCAGATAACCCAAGGCAACCATCGGAGCCCCCTCTGTTGGATACTGCAACTTTGGATGCTATCAGGACCGCCACAACCATGCCATGCGCCCGCCGGGTCTTGCATCGCTCAGGACCCGAGGTAACAAGACGCGCATGCTCAATATCCAAGACCTTTCCATCCGCGTCGCCGGGCGCCTGCTGATCGAGAATGCCTCGGTGCAGATCCCAGGCGGCGCGCGCGTCGGCCTCCTTGGCCGCAACGGCAGCGGCAAGACCTCGCTCTTTCGCGCCATCATGGGCGAGCTGGCGACCGAGAGCGGCCGCATCAGCCTGCCTGCCAGCGCCCGCATCGGCCGCCTCGCCCAGGAAGCGCCTGACGGGCCGCAGAGCCTGGTCGAGGTCGTGCTTTCCGCCGACACCGAACGCGCGCAACTCTTGGCCGAAGCGGATACCGCCCATGATCCGCACCGCATCGGGGAAATCCACGCGCGGCTTAGCGACATCGGCGCGCACTCGGCCCCTGCCCGCGCCGCCTCCATTCTCGCGGGCCTTGGCTTTTCGGCGCAGGCGCAGCAGCGGCCGGTCGGCGAATTCTCCGGCGGCTGGCGCATGCGCGTGGCGCTGGCGGCGGTGCTGTTTTCCGAGCCCGACCTTCTGCTCCTGGACGAGCCGACCAATTACCTCGATCTCGAGGGCACCTTGTGGCTGGAGGACCATCTCGCCCGCTACCGCAAGAGCCTGATCGTCATCAGCCACGACCGCGACCTGCTCGAAAGGTCGGTGGACCACATCCTACATCTCGCAGCCGAACGGCTGACGCTATACCGCGGCGGCTATTCGTCCTTCGCGCGTCAACGGGCCGAGAAGCAGGTGCTCGACGCCAAGGCAGTGAAGAAGCAGGAGGCGCAGCGCAAGCACTTGCAGGCCTTCGTCGACCGCTTCAAGGCCAAGGCGAGCAAGGCCAAACAGGCGCAGTCGCGGGTGAAGATGCTGGCCAAGCTCGTGCCCATCGACTCGATCTCCGAAGGCGGCGTGCGGCCGATCTTCCTCCCCGCACCGGAGAAACTCCTGTCGCCGCCGATCATCGCCATGGATGGCATTTCCGCCGGCTATGAACCGGGACGGCCGGTGCTGCATGACCTCACGCTGCGCATCGACAGTGACGATCGCATCGCGCTCTTGGGCGCCAACGGCAACGGCAAGTCGACCCTCGCCAAGCTGATCGCCGGCAAGCTCGCGCCAACCGGCGGCCAAATCACCCGAGCCAACAGGCTCAAGGTCGGATATTTCGCGCAGCACCAGCTCGACGAATTGCGCCCGGCTGAAAGCGCCTATGAGCATCTGCGCGGCTTGATGCCGAAAGCGCCGGAGGCGGAAGTTCGCGCCAAGGCGGGGACCATCGGCTTTTCCGCAGATAAAGCCGACACGCGGGTGGCAAGCCTGTCAGGCGGCGAAAAGGCCCGGCTGCTGCTCGGGCTTGCGGCCTTCCATTCCCCGCATCTCATCATTCTCGACGAGCCGACGAACCATCTCGACATCGACAGCCGCGGGGCGCTGGTTGAGGCGATCAACGACTATCCCGGCGCGGTGATCCTTGTCTCCCACGACCGCTACCTGCTCGACGCCTGCGTGGATCGCCTGTGGCTGGTCGAGAACGGCTCGGTCGTGCCGTTCCAAGACGATCTGGAGGCGTATCGGCGCCGTGTGCTCAGGGCTGTTTCCTCCGGCGCGGCAAACGGTTCGGGCAAAGCAGAGCCTCGCATCTCGCGCGAAGACATCCGCCGCGCCGCCGCCGGCCGGCGTGCCGAGCTCGCGCCGCTTCGCCAAAAGATCACAACGGCTGAGAAGGCAATAGCTCTACACAAACGCCAAATCTCAGACCTAGATGCTGCGCTGGCCGCACCAGATTTGTTCGCGCGCGATCCTCAGAAAGCCGCGGCCTTGGCCAAGGCCCGCGCGGATTCCGCGCAAGCCCTTGCTCGGGCCGAGGAGGAATGGCTCAGCGCCAGCGCGGCCTATGAAGCGGACAAGGGTTGATCGGCGAGGATCAGGTGGCCGCGCGGCGCGGCTTGGGAGCCGGCTTCTGCGGCTTAGGCGGGGGCGGCGGCTCGTCGATCCGCTCGATCAGGGTGAGCTGGCCGGCGGTGAAATGATAGAGCCCGCGCCGTTCGCCCTGACTATAGCGCATCTTGACGGCTCGATCACCGCGCTCGTTGGCGCCGATGTCGATCTGCTGCGGCGTGCCCAGCACCCTGACGACGGCGCATTCCGTCATTTCCAGCGCAACTCCGGCTTGGATTTGCTGTTGCGTTGCTTCCGCCGCCGCGCTTTCAGGGGACGCTCCCGCGCAGCTGCCGTCCGGGTTGATGTAGTCGGCCGGCGTCGCTGCCCGGCGCGTCATCGACGGAGCCATTGACGACGCTTTGGAATAAGGACTGAATTCGAAATTAGTGAAGTCGGGCAGCTTCGGCTTGTACTCCGCCACGGTATCCATTGAACACGCGCCCAGCATAAGCGACACAGCCGCCGCTGCCAGCGCGGCGCGCCGTCCAAAAAATCCCTGCTGATGTCGTATTGTCGGCAATTCCCTCACCTCCAGCCATCCAAGCAAGCGGGAATTTGCGACACCATCATGGCATCAATCAATGCCCTAACATCCGCTGCCGCTGCCCACTTGGAGCAAGGTTAACGCCAATCAGCCCTTTTTGGCCCACCGGCCCTGCTCATCCGCCTGCCAATAGGTCGCCTCAAGGCCTTTCGCCTTAGCCTCGGTCCAGCATTGACGCGCAGCGGCAAGAGCGTCCGGATCTTCTCCATCGAACAAAAGCACGACGCGCTGATAGGCGTCCGTATCGGCAGGCACCGGCGCGCCGTCGATCAGAAACCGCACCTGCGCGCCATTGGCGTTGCCGTCGTTGCTCGTAAGCAGGATCGGCTGCGCCCCCGCTTCGCTGTCGCTGGCGGTACCGTGCGGCAGAAATCCGTCGTCCCGGTAGGTCCACAGATGCGCATCCAGCGCCTCGATCCGCTCGTCAGACGAGGCCTGCACCACAACACGCCAGCCGCGCTCGATCGATTTTTCCAGCAGCGCCGGAAGCACCCGCTCAACCGGTTGACGATGCAGATGATAGAACAGAATTTCGGTCATCTCTTTTTCGCCGCCGCGTCGTCGTCACTTCTCGTAATAGTCCGCCACCAGCCTGTCGAGCAGCCGCACCCCGAACCCCGATCCCCAACTCTTGTTGATGTCTGTCTGTGGCGCATCCATTCCGGTGCCTGCGATATCAAGATGCACCCACGGCGTCTTGCCGACGAAGCGCTGAAGGAATTGCGCCGCTGTGATGGAGCCGGCATTGCGCCCGCCGGTATTCTTCACGTCCGCAAATTTTGAATCGATCAGCTTGTCGTATTCCGCGCCAAGCGGCATCCGCCACACACGCTCGCCGGTCGCCTCGCCTACCTTGCTCAGGCGTTCGGATAATTTGTCATCGTTGGCAAACAGGCCCGCGTACTCCTTGCCGAGCGCGACGATGATGGCGCCCGTCAGCGTCGCCAGATCGACCATGAATTTCGGCTTGAAGCGCGTATTGACGTAGTGCAGGACGTCGGCGAGCACCAGCCGCCCTTCGGCGTCGGTGTTGATGATCTCGATGGTCTGGCCCGACATCGACGTGACGATATCGCCCGGCCGCTGCGCGTTCCCATCCGGCATGTTTTCGACCAGCCCGATAGCGCCCACGACATTGACCTTCGCCTTTCGCACGGCGAGCGCATGCATGAGGCCGACGACGCAGGCGGCCCCGGCCATATCGCCTTTCATGTCTTCCATTCCCTGCGCCGGCTTGATGGATATTCCGCCGGTATCGAAACTCACGCCCTTCCCAATGAAGGCGATCGGCGGTGTGCCGGCCTTGCCTCCGTTCCAATGCATGACGACGAGCTGGCTGTCGTGCACGGAGCCTTGGCCGACACCGAGCAACGCATTCATGCCGAGTTTCTTCATCGCCTTTTCGTCGAGGATATCGACAGTGACGCCCTGTTTTTTCAACGCGGCGGCGCGACGCGCGAATTCTTCCGGATAAAGAACGTTCGCCGGTTCGTTCACGAGGTCACGCGCGATCAGGACGCCGTCATTGATCGCCTCGCGTGGCGCCCAGGCCTTGCGTGCGGCATGGACGTCGGCAACAGCCAGCGTCAGCTTCGAGAGAGACGGTTTTTCATCGCCTTCCTTGCGCTTGGTTTTGTAGCGGTCGAAGGAATAGGCGCGAAGCCGGGCGCCGAGAGCGAGATCGGCCGCCTGTTCCGGTTTCATGGCGCCGGCGGGAAAATCGGCAAAGATCGTGGCCTCAGCCGTTGAAGACGGGACTTTTCCCATCGCTTTGCCGCCCAGCTTCACGATATCCAGGTCTTTCAGGCCCTTGGCCTGTCCGGTGCCCACGACCACGAGGCGCGGAACGTCCAATCCAGCCGGCGCCACGATGTCGAGCGACGATCCGGACTTGCCTGTGAAGTGGTCGGCAGCCGCCGCACGCTTGACCAGATCGCCGGCGGGACCAAGCACCTGGCGCGAAGCCGGCCCGAAGGCGAGCTTATCGTCGCAGAAGAGTACGAGAACGCCTTTCGCAGGCGCAGCGAATGGAGCAAAGCCGAGCTTAATCGCACCGGACATAGGCTATTCCTCTTGATATTCACGAAGGCAGGGGCCGACCGGCCCGCCCGGCAAGGGTTTGCTGGGTCCATATGGACTTCCCGAAAACCTCCTGCAAAGCCCAAAAATTCAAAAACCCAGGCTGGGCGGGCCTCGGTAACCAATTGGCGGCTTATCAACCTCCAAAGCTTGCCTTGCCGAAGCCATTTTGTGCAGAAATCAAGAGAATCCTGCAAGCTAGCCGCCGTTGCGGCTGATTTGGGGATGTGCGCACGCAAGGAGCGCCGGAGGGGAAATGGGGTCAATCGGCCACTACATTTTCCGCACCACTCTCGGTGCGTTTTTGGTCGTCATCATCAACATGACCGCGCTCATCTGGCTCACCCAGGCGTTGCGCGACATCGATCTGATGACGAACCAAGGACAGACGACGCTGGTCTTCCTTCAGATCACCGGCCTTATCATTCCGAACCTTGTCCTGCTGATGGCGCCCATCGCGCTCGTGCTGGCGGTCGCCTATGTGCTCAACAAGCTTGGCACCGACTCGGAGATCATCGTCATCAATGCATCGGGCATGTCGCCATGGCGGCTGTTCCAGCCGTTCTTGGCGACCGCGGCGGTCGTTTCCGTGTTGGTCGCCATACTCGCCGCTTATCTGGCTCCTGAGAGCCTGCGCAGCTTCCGGCGCTGGGTCATCGAAGTTCGTACCGACTTGGTCACCTATGTGCTGCGCCCAGGACGCTTCGTGGTCGCCCAAGACGGGGTGATGTTCCATATTCGCGAACGGCTGCCGAACGGCCAGATGCTCGGCGTCCTGATCGACGATAAGCGCAACAGCGCCGAACACGTTTCGATCGTCGCCGAGCAAGGAGAGATCCTGAAGAATGAGTACGGCACCTTTCTCATTCTGCAGGGCGGCAATGTGCAACGGCATAAAGCCGGCGATCTGGACGCGAATATCGTCGTATTCGATCGCTACGCTTTTGAATTGTCGCAATTTGCCGCGCCGATGACGGTCAAATATTCGGCCCGGGAACGCTATTTGTGGCAGCTCATATGGCCAGACCAGAGCGATACGCTGGCGACCTCGCAGCCGGGGCAAATCCGAGCCGAGATGCACGACCGCATCATGGCTCCGCTCTATCCTTTCGTCTTTGTTCTCGTCGCCTACGCTTATTTGGGCGCCCCCCGGACGACCCGACAAAGCCGAAACCTATCCCTGGTGGGAACGGCCGTGGCCGTCGTCCTGCTGCGATTCCTCGGCTTCGCCAACACGATCCTGGCGGTGAATATGCCGGCCGCCATCGTTTTCCAATATCTCATCATGCTCACGGCGGCGGGTCTGAGCATTTGGGCCATCGGCCGCGGCATCATCATCGAACCGCCGGCTTTCGTGACCAACGCCATTACCAAGCTGATCGAGCGCTTCGCGCCGCAGCCCGCCTCGGCATGATGCCATGACAATATTAGGCACGCTGCAACGCTACTTCGCCATCCGGTTCCTCACCGCCACGATGTCTATTTTCGTCGGTTCGTTTTTGCTCGCCGCGATGGTCGACTACGTCGAGCTGGTGCGCCGCACCTCCGATATCCAGGACGTTTCGGGATGGCTTATCGCCAAAGCTTCGCTTTACCGGGTGCCGCAGATCACCGAGAAGATCATGCCGTTCTGCGTTCTGATCGGGGCGATTAGCTGCTTCTTGAATTTGTCACGGCGGCTTGAACTGGTGATTGCCAGGGCGGCAGGCATGTCCGCGTGGCAGTTCATCACACCTCCGCTGGTCGTCGCCCTCCTGCTCGGCGCCTTTGCAACAATGATCTACAATCCAGTTTCGGCTTTGCTGCAGGAGCAATCGAAGCGGCTCCAGGCCGATATTCTCGGCGACAATCAATCCGCCGCCGAGAGCAATTCCAAAAGCGGATTTTGGGTACGGCAGCGCAGCGCCGATGGGCAATCGATCATCAATGCGATCACCAGCCGTGAACAGGGCATACGGCTCGGCGGCATCACCGCCTTCACTTTCGATAACGCCGGCGAATTCAAGGAACGCATCGAGGCCAAGGCGGCCGTGCTCGAGCGCGGTCACTGGCGCCTCGACGAGGCGCGCGTGTATCCAAACGACGGCCGCTCCGCCGATACGCAGACCTATCTGCTCAACACCAGCCTCACTCCCGAGCAGGTCCGTGAAAGCTTTGCGACGCCGGAAACCGTGCCGTTTTGGAGCTTGCCGCTGTATATTCAAATAGCCGAGAACGCCGGCCTAGGCGCGGCCGGTTATCGCATCCAATACCAGAAGCTTTTGGCACTTCCGTTCTTGTTTGCTTCCATGGTTCTTCTTGCCGCGGCCGTCAGCTTGCGTTTCTTTCGCTTCGGTGGAGTCCAGAAGATGGTATTAAGTGGCATCGCCGCCGGCTTTTTGTTGTATGTTATCTCAAAGGGTTTCGAAGATTTCAGCAAAGCCGAACTGATCAATCCCGTGGCGGCTGCCTGGATCCCCGTGCTCCTCGGCGGCCTTACGGGCGTGATTACCCTTCTCTATCAGGAGGACGGCTGATGCCGATAGGCACGGCGAAACAATGGATGTGAGTTATGGGTAAAGTGCTTACGCAATTCGTCATGACCGCGGGGGAAATCCGTCTTTTCCTTATGGCGGCGGCCTTTGTCTTGGCCACAGCCGGCACTCCGGCCTCAGCGCAACAAGTTGTGGTGCTGGTGAATGGCTCGCCCATCACGAGCTACGATATCGAACAACGCTCGAAATTCACCCAACTGACCGCTCATAAGGCGCCGCCACGGCAGGAAGTGATTGAGGAGTTGATCAACGAAACCGTGAAGGTGCAGGAAGCCAAACGCTATTCCATGGATGCCTCGAAGGCGGACATCGAAAGGGCCGTCGCCAACATGGCTTCCCGTTCCGGTTTGAGCGTTGCACAATTCACGCAGACGCTGGCGGGAAATGGCGTGGGCTTGGATACTATCCGGTCACGCATGCGCGCCGATATTGCCTGGAGCCAGCTTGTACGGGCTAGGTTTCCTGCAACGCTGCAAATCGAAGAGAGGGAAGTCAGGGATGTCCTGGAGACCAAAAAGGACGACAGCGGCGCCATAGCTTACGATTACAGGCTGCGTCCGATCCTCTTCATCGTGCCCAAAGGCTCTCCGAACGCGGCCTTTGAGGCGCGCGCGCGGGAGGCCGAGGCATTACGCACGCGGTTCCAGAGCTGCGAGGAGGGAATTACCTCCGCTCGCGGCCTGAAAGACGTGGCTGTACGCGACCCTGTCCGGCGAACGTCGGCTGACTTGCCGCCCGCTTTGCGCGACGTGCTCGACACCACGCCTGTCGGCAAGCTCACCAAGCCCGAAGTTACGGCTCAGGGCGTGGAGGTCTTCGCTCTTTGCGAAAAGACACCAACGACCAGCGACACCCCGCAAAAGCGTAACGTCCGCCAGGAAATCTTCGTTACCCGGTTTGAGGCGCAGTCCAAGCGCTACCTGAACGACGTGCGGCGTTCATCAATGATTGAATACAGATAGCCGACCACATGTCGCAGCCGCTGGCGTTGACGATAGGCGAGCCCGCCGGCATCGGTCCGGACCTCACTCTCGCAGTCTGGAAGCAGCGGTTGCAGCATTCATTGCCGCCGTTCTACGTGCTTGCGGATCCGGGCTTTCTCGTCCGCCGCGCGAAAATTCTCGGCCTCGACGTTCCGCTCGCCGTGGTCGATCCGGCGGACGCGGTGGAAACCTTCGCGACCGCATTGCCTATCGTTGCCCTCGAGAATGCCATCACCGCGGAACCCGGCCGCCCCGATGCCTCCAGCGCGCCGGCGGCCATCGAGGCGATCCGGCGCGCGGTCGCCGACGTGTTGCGTGGCGCGGCCGCCGCCGTGGTGACCAATCCCATTGCCAAGAACGTGCTGTATCAGTCGGGCTTCGCTGAACCTGGCCACACTGAGTATCTCGCCAAGCTGGTCGAGGAAATGTCGGGCGCAAGAGTGCACCCGGTCATGTTACTGTGGTCGCCTGAACTGGCGGTCGTACCAGTCACCATCCATTTGCCGCTGAAGGAGGTCCCGCGAAAGCTGACGCTCGACCTCCTGCTGGAGACAGGCCGCATTGTCGCCCATGATTTGAGGACGCGCTTTGGGATCAAGCATCCGCGGCTCGCCTTCGCCGGCCTCAATCCTCATGCGGGAGAGGAAGGCGCGCTTGGCGACGAGGACGGTGCTGTCGTGCGCCCGGCGGTCGAACGTCTCAAGGCCGAAGGCATCGACGCTCGCGGTCCGCTGCCCGCCGATACGATGTTTCACGCCGCCGCGCGCTCCGGCTACGACGTGGCGATCTGCATGTATCACGACCAGGCCCTGATCCCGATCAAGACGCTGGCGTTCGAGAGCGCCGTGAATGCGACACTTGGACTGCCGTTCGTGCGCACCTCCCCCGATCATGGCACCGCCTTCGATATTGCCGGCACCGGACGCGCGGACCCGTCGAGCCTGATCGCCGCCCTTCACCTTGCCGCGCGGCTTTCGGCGGCGGCCCCCGCTCCTGCCCATGCGGGCGCATGAGCCAGATCGACGATCTCCCGCCGCTGCGCGACGTCATCCGCCGCCATGATCTCGTGGCGAAAAAATCCCTCGGCCAGAATTTTCTGCTCGATCTCAACCTGACGGCGCGTATCGCGCGGGCCGCCGGGCCGCTTGAGGGCGTGACAGTGGTTGAAGTCGGCCCAGGTCCCGGCGGGCTGACACGGGCCCTGCTCGCCGGTGGCGCGCGCCGCGTTGTCGCGATTGAACGTGACGAGCGCGCGGTAGCCGCACTCGGCGAAATCGCGGAGCGTTACCCAGGCCGCCTTGAGGTGATCCAAGGCGACGCTCTCGATTTCGATGCGCGCCCGCATTTGGATGGCGGCCCGGCGCGCGTGGTCGCCAACCTGCCCTACAACATCGCGACAGCCTTGCTGATCCGCTGGCTGACGGTCGAACCTTGGCCGCCTTGGTATGACTCACTGGTATTGATGTTCCAGCGCGAAGTCGCGGAACGCATCGTAGCGCCACCCGGCTCGAAGACCTACGGCCGGCTGTCCGTGCTCACGTCGTGGCGCACCGAAAGCAAGATCCTGTTCGATATCGCCCCTTCCGCCTTCGTGCCGCCGCCGAAGGTGACGTCGTCTGTGGTGCGCCTCGTGCCGCGCCCCTCTCCTCTCCTGTGCGATCGCCGGATGCTGGAGCGGGTGACCGAAGCGGCTTTTGGGCAACGCCGGAAGATGCTCCGCCAGAGTCTGAAGTCGCTTGGCGTCGATCCGATGCCACTCTTGGCGGAAACGGCAATCGAGCCGACTGCGCGGGCGGAGGAGATTCCCATGGAAGGCTTCGTCGCGCTGGCCCGTGCACTGGAGCAGCGGCCCGGCACGGCGCGGGCCTAAGAATTATAATTTCGCCTGCAACCCACGCACGAATGCGGAAAGCCCAGGTTGGCGTTCGCGCTTGAGCCTTTCGGCGGAAAGAATTGCCCGCAGCTCGGTAAATGCCTGATCGAGATCGTGATTGATCACAACGTAGTCATATTCCGCCCAATGGCTCATCTCGTCGGCCGCCTTCGCCATGCGTGAGCGGATGACTTCCTTTTCATCCTGGGCGCGCTGGGTCAGCCGGCGTTCAAGCTCCGGAATGGAAGGAGGCAGGACGAACACGCTGACCAGATCGTTGCGCGCTTTTTCCCGCAATTGCTGAGTGCCTTGCCAGTCGATGTCGAACAGCACGTCATGGCCTCGCGCCAGCGCTTCATCGACGCGCGCGCGCGGCGTGCCGTAGCGATGGCCGAACACCTCGGCCCATTCGAGCAACTCCCCCTGCCGGATCATCTCGTCGAAGCGCGGGCGGTTGATGAAATGATAATGGCGGCCATCCACCTCGCCCGGCCGCTGCGGCCGCGTCGTCACCGACACCGACAACTCGACCGCCGGATCCACTTCAAGCAGCATCCGGGAGAGCGTGGTCTTGCCGGCCCCGGAGGGAGACGACAGCACCAGCATCATTCCGCGACGCGAGGGCGCTGTTTCGTGTTTAGCCGCACCCATACGTTCACTCCAAATTCTGTACCTGCTCGCGGAATTGCTCGACCACGCTCTTGAGCTCCAGCCCGATATTCGTGAGTTCGACATCGTTGGCTTTGGCGCAAAGCGTATTCGACTCGCGATGTAACTCCTGGGAAAGGAAATCGAGCTTGCGTCCGATGGCGCCGCCTTGCCGGAGCAACCCGCGCGCTTGGCCGATATGCGAACCAAGCCGGTCAAGCTCCTCCCGAATATCCGCTTTGGTCGCGAGCAAAACCGCTTCCTGATGCAGCCGGTCGGGGTCGAAACGGTCGGAAGTGGCCAGCAGCGTGGCGACCTGCTCGGCCAGGCGAGCCTTGATCGCTTCGGGACGCCGGCCGGGCACGGCTTCGGCACGCGCCGCGAGAGCGGCGATTTCATCGAGCCGGGCGCCGAGCAGACGGCCGAGCGTTTCTCCTTCGTGCCGGCGCATGTTGGCGAGTGCATCGAGGGCAACGGCGAACCCGGCCGCGACCGCGGCCTCGGCCGCTTTTCGTTCGTCCTCACGCTCGTCTTGATCGATGACTTCGACCACGCCCTTGAGCGCCAGGATGCCATCCAGGCTGGGCGGCGAGGCTTCGATCCGGCCACTGAGATCGCGCAGGGTGGCGAGCACAGCCGTCAACACGGTTTCGTTGACTTGCACCACCGGCGCCACGCCTTCACGGCTGACCGTCAGATTTCCGTGGATGGTCCCGCGCGCCAGCACGTCGGCGGCGCGGCTGCGCAGGGGCGGCTCAACCGCGTCCCAGCCGGGCGGCAGCCGCAACCGCAACTCAAGGCCTTTTGCATTGACTGACTTGAGCTCCCAGGCCCACGCGTAGGAGCCGCTGGCGCCATGACTCCGTGCGAAGCCGGTCATGCTCGAAAGGGCCATCGCCGAAATCTCTTTTTTTGCGAAAAGCTTGGAAGAATGGTGCTGCGAAAACTTTAGCGGTGGAGAGCAGCAGTCACAAGCCGCCTCCGGGAGATGTCCAACGATCGTGGAGTCAGCGAACGCGCGTTGCGGCGGGCGGCTTCCCGGATGCCCTTGCAGCATCTCCGGCTGCCGCAGCGGGCGCAGCCAAGGATTCTTTCTGCTGCTGCTCAATCGTCCGCAACCGCGCGACGTTTTTCTGGTGTTGGTCGTAGGTGTCGGAGAATGCGTGCCCGCCGGTGCCGTCCGCCACGAAATAAAGCTCTTTGGTGCGGGCCGGCTTGGCGGCCGCTTCCAGCGAGGCGCGGCCGGGATTGGCGATGGGCGCCGGAGGCAGGCCGTCGATGACATAGGTATTATACGGCGTGGGCTGCTCGATCTCGCTGCGCATGATGGGGCGGCCCAGCGCCCCCTTTCCGCCGACCAGTCCGTAGATGATCGTCGGGTCCGATTGCAGCCGCATCTTCTGCTTCAGCCGATTGACGAAAACCGAGGAGACGCGGGTGCGCTCCTCCGGCTTGCCGGTTTCCTTCTCGACGATGGAGGCAAGAATAACGAGTTGCTCGGGAGATCTCAGCGGCAGGTCGGGATTGCGATGCTCCCAGACATCCTTCAACACCCGCTGGTGAGCCTGCTGCATCAGTTGAATGATGCGTTCGCGGGCAAAACCGCGCGGAAAATAGTAGGTATCGGGCAGCAGCGTGCCTTCGCGCGGGATTTCCTTGATGTTCCCCGTCAGCACGGTGTTCTCCAGCAGCTTCGCGATGATCTGTTCGGACGTCAGCCCTTCGGGGATCGTGATCGGGTGCTGCACGACACGCGCTTCGATGAGGGTTTCCACGACTTGGCGCAGGCTGGCTTGCTTATTGAACTGATATTCGCCGGCCTTCAGGTCGTCGCGCGCTTTGAGCACCAGCACGCCGGCCATGAAAACCAGGGGCTGGTCGATGACGCCTTCCCGTTGGAGCTGATCGGCGATGTCGCGAATGCCGCCGCGCGGAATATTGACGATCTTTTCGCTCGCCAGCGGGCCCGGCGCTTCGAAGCGCTGCTTGCCGACAATCAGCCCGCCGCCGATGCCGACCGCAAGCAGGACGAGGATGGTGATGAAAGCGTTGCCGGCGACCACGAGCGGATGCCGCGCCCGCTTGGAGCGGCGCGTGGGAACCGGGACATGCTCCGGTTCGAGCGCCGCTCGGGGGCTGCGGGGGGTGATCCTTTTCTGCTCCATCAGCGATCCGCCAGATCCATTCAATGGCCGCCCCGACAAAGGCGGATAGGGCTCAGCAGTCTCAGGCATAGCGCGCCGGTCGAGGATGGCGGCTATTTCGGCTGTCGCCGGCCCGGTGATCGGATAAGGCGCCCCTGCCCCATTCGTGGCACCGGCCGGAGGGATACCCGGAGGGATATATAGCCCGAGAGAGCCACCTGACTGCAATCCCGCAAAAGGATGTGCTGCCTGGCTGCCTGCGTCAGATTGCGGCGGGTGGGCGGGAAATTGCCCGCTGGCGGCAAGCGGCGCGGGGTTTGCTCCGCGTGAAACAAACCCGTCGGCCAATTGTGGTCCGGCGGAAACCGCCGGGGCCCTGGGGCGCTGGTCATCTGCCCGCCGGGCGGACGGCCCCTGGCTAGAATCCCCGGCGAGCGGCTGCACCGGTGGCCGCTGCGACGGATTCGACGACACATTTGAATACCTAGCCGGCGGCGGCTGGAAGGATGACGGTCCTACCGCATCCGAGGGACGGTGTTGCGGACCGGCTAACCGCTCGCGCTCGGGTCGTGCGGCCGGCGGGTCGCCTGCCGGGCGCTCCTTAACGGACGAACCGGACGGACGGCCCGGAGAAGGCCGCGGGTTTGGCGCGTTCTTCAGGAAGGAAGGCGGACCGAACGGCGGGCGGACGGGCGCGCTCGACACCGGCCTGCCTGGCGGCAGGGAAGCCACGGCCGGCTGGCCGGGATTTTTCCCGTTTCCGCCGGGCGGAGGAGTGAACATGTTCAACGCCGCTGATCCGCTTTCATGCCGCTACGTGTCCACGGCCTGACCCGGCACCGAATGCGTGCCTTTGCGTGAGGAATGCAGGTCTCCTCCCCCGATGGGGAGACAGAATCACTGCGGTGGTACGGGAGGGTAGGGCCAAATATGGCCAAAGGGTGAAACGAAGTTGCCGCTAATCCACAACGCGGCGAAACACCAACGATGCATTGGTGCCGCCGAAGCCGAACGAGTTCGACAGCACGACATTGATCTCGCGCTCGCGCGCCTTATGCGGCACGAGGTCGATGGGAGTTTCGACCGAGGGATTGTCGAGATTGATCGTCGGCGGCGCCACTTGGTCGCGCATGGCGAGGATGGAAAAGATCGCTTCGGCCGCCCCCGCCGCCCCGAGCAAATGCCCGATGCAGGATTTGGTCGAGGACATGGAAATGCGGCCAGCGGCATTGCCGACAAGCCGCTGCACTGCACCCAACTCGATTTCGTCCCCAAGCGGCGTCGAGGTGCCGTGGGCGTTGATATAATCGATTTCCGCAGGAGAGATTTTTGCGTTTCGCAGCGCCGCCTGCATGCTGCGGAAGGCGCCGTCACCGTCCGGAGTCGGCGCGGTGATGTGAAACGCGTCGCCCGACATTCCGTAGCCGATCAACTCGGCATAGATTTTTGCGCCACGCCGCTTGGCGTGTTCGTATTCTTCCAGTACGACGACGCCGGCGCCCTCGCCCATGACGAAGCCGTCGCGGTCCTTGTCGTAAGGACGCGACGCACGCTCGGGCGTGTCATTGAAGCCGGTGGAAAGCGCGCGCGCGGCGGCAAAGCCGGCCACCGCCAATCTGTTCACGGGAGATTCCGTTCCTCCCGCCACCATGACGTCGGCGTCCCCGAGGCCGATCAACCGGCCCGCGTCGCCGATGGCATGCGCCCCGGTCGAACATGCGGTAACCACCGCATGGTTTGGGCCCTTCAGCCCGAATTCAATGGAGACATAACCCGAAGCAAGGTTGATGAGCCGCCCAGGAATGAAGAACGGCGACACACGCCGCGGCCCTTTTTCCTTCAGCACGATTGCCGTCTCGGCAATGCCCTGGATGCCGCCGATGCCGGAACCGATCATCGTTCCGGTTGTAATCTGGTCTTCATAGGCGGTGGGAAGCCATCCGGAGTCTTCGATGGCCTGGCGCGCGGCGCACATCGCAAAGATGATGAAATCATCGACCTTGCGCTGCTCTTTCGGCTCCATCCATTGATCGGCGTTGAAGCTGCCGTTGCTGCCGTCCCCGCGCGGTATCGTGCCCGCGATCTTGGAAGGCAGATCCGACACGTCGAATTTATCGATGTGCTTGATGCCGCTTTCGCCCTTGATCAGGCGCTGCCAAGTCGCCTCGACTCCGCATGCCAGCGGCGAAACGAGGCCGAGTCCGGTAACTACAACACGTCTCATATCCAATCTCAGGCCGACGCTAGGCCTTGCCGTTGCAATGCGCACGCACCGGCGGTTGCCGGTTTCGCACGATTATTGAGTTGCCGCCGGCTATCAGCTTTTGGCGTTTTTTTCGAGAAATTTGACCGCGTCGCCCACGGTGAGAATGGTCTCGGCGGCGTCGTCTGGAATCTCGCAACCGAATTCCTCCTCGAAAGCCATCACCAGTTCAACGGTATCGAGGCTGTCGGCGCCGAGGTCGTCAATAAAGCTTGCGCCCTCGGTAACCTTGTCGGGCTCAACGCCCAAATGCTCCACGACGATCTTTTTAACCCGCTCGCCAATGTCACTCATCGTTTAAACCTCTTTGCCTTTCGGATGGCGCTCGATCGACGACGCGATCCGAGCAGTAGCGGTATGGCCTCGTCGTGGTGACGTCGGCGGGTTAAACACCGGCTCCGGGCGGATCGCACGATGCCACTCCGCCCATCCGGTGCCCCCGGCCGAGCCGAAGGTTCGGTTATCATACTTCAAAAGCCTTGACCAGCACGGACAACCAATGGGCCGAGGCCCTGTTCCAAGCCGGTAATAGGCTTAAATCATAGCCATCCCACCGTTCACATGCAGCGTCTGCCCGGTCATATAGGCGGCCTCGTTGGAGGCCAAATAGATAACAGCCGCAGCGACGTCCTCCGACGTGCCGAGGCGGCCGGCCGGCACACGGCCCAGAATCGCCTCACGCTGTTTTTCGTTCAACTTCTCCGTCATCGCCGTGGCGATGAATCCCGGCGCCACGCAATTCGCGGTCACGCCGCGCTTGGCATATTCGGCCGCGACCGACTTCATCATGCCGATCATGCCGGCCTTGCTCGCGGTGTAATTGCTCTGCCCCGGATTGCCGGTGACGGCGACGACGGATGTGATGCCGATGACGCGGCCGAAACGCCGGCGCATCATCCCCCGCACCGCCGCGCGCGCGAGGCGAAAGGTCGCGGTCAAATTTACGTTGATAACCTGATCCCAATCCTCATCCCGCAACTGCACAAACAGGTTGTCACGGGTGACACCGGCATTGGCCACAAGGATATCGAGCTGGCCCATGGCCTCCTCGGCCTTCGGCACCAGGCCTTCAACCGCGTCTTTATCGGAAAGATCGCAGGGCAGCACATGCGTTCGCGAGCCGAGTTCGGCCGCGAGCGCGTCGAGGACTTCCCGCCGGGTGCCGGACAGCGCGACGGTGGCGCCTTGCGCATGCAGCGCACGCGCGGTGGCGCCGCCGATGCCGCCGGTTGCCCCGGTGACCAAGGCGGTTTTGCCGGTCAGGTCAAACATGGTGCCCTCCTTCGCTCCACGCTCAATGCGTGTCAGCGACGCGCCGCTGCGAACGTGGTTACGTCGTCCGGGGTGCCCACCGCAATACCATTGGCGCCGTCGGCGATACGTTTGACCAGACCACTGAGCACTTTGCCTGCGCCCAGCTCGTAAAAAGTTGTGACTCCCGCTCCAGCCATGAAAGCGACGGACTCGCGCCAGCGCACCGTGCCGGTGACCTGCTCCACCAGCCGCCGCACGATTTCGGCGGGATCGCTGGTCGGTCGGGCGAGCACATTGGCCACGAGCGGCACCGCCGGCGGCTTCACCGCCACCGCTGCGAGCGCCTGCGCCATGACATCGGCAGCCGGCCGCATCAAGGCGCAATGGAAGGGCGCGGAAACCGGCAGCAGCATCGCGCGTTTGGCTCCCTTTGCCTTCGCGATCTCCACGGCGCGCTCGACGGCGGCTTTATCGCCAGAGACAACAACCTGCCCGCCGCCATTGTCGTTGGCCGCCTGACAGACCTGATTCTGAGCCGCTTCCGCCGCGACCGCCTCGACTTGCTCGAATTCCAAGCCGATCAGCGCCGCCATCGCTCCGGTGCCAACCGGCACCGCCTTCTGCATCGCGCGCCCGCGCGTCCGCAGCAGCCGGGCGGCGTCGCTCAGGGAGAACGAGCCGGCGGCCGCCAGCGCCGAATACTCGCCGAGCGAATGACCGGCGACGAATGTCGCATCCCGTTTGAGATCAATGCCCGCTTCGGCTTCGAGCACGCGCAGCACCGCCAGCGAAACGGCCATCAGGGCGGGTTGGGCGTTTTCGGTCAGGGTCAATTTATCCGCCGGGCCTTCCCAAATGGTGGCGCTGAGCTTTTCACCGAGCGCGTCATCGACCTCCGCGAATACCTCACGCGCCGGCGCAAAATTATCGGCCAGCGCCTTGCCCATGCCGACGGCCTGGCTGCCCTGACCCGGAAAAACGAATGCGACCGACATTTCTCTCCACCGATACTGACCGGCGGCCCTAAGACACCGCGATCCGAATTATGTCAAGCGACGGGCCCTGCTGCCTCACTCGGCTTTGGACGAGGTTTCCTGCAGCCGCGGATGCCCGATGCCAAGCGGCTTGGCGTCGATCAGCACAAAGGCGATGCGCGCCGTTTCGGTGCCGCGATTGACCCACGCATGATTGGTGCCACGCTGGATCACCACGTCGCCCGCTTTCAATTTCACCGTGGAGTCATCCATGTCCATGTCGATTTCCCCCGCCAGGACGATGGCATAGTCGACGGTTTCGGTACGATGCATCCGGCCCGGCCGGCCCGGCGGGATGTCGTTGATGGTGAAACGGGTGCCGTTCGCGGGCGGCGGCGTCCCTAGAATGCGCGCGCCCATGTCCTCAATGTCCTCGCCGATCGAAATGTCCGCAGGGGTTTCTTCGGTGACCCACATCAGCCTGGACATGGATCCAGGCCGCGACGACCTCACGTTGCTCGCAGGCGCGTCGATGAGAACCTTGGCCACGCCGTTCGCATCGTGCCCAGTGACGATACGGCGGATGGGGGGAAGACCCGGTTGGGCGGGCGGCATGGGGTTTCCTTGGTGCGAAGGCCCGGTTTGTGAGCCCTTTTTCATTACAAATGAACTGGTTTCCGTAACGGAGCTACAAGGACGACCTTGATACAATATCCACCATGGCCGATTTCTCCGCAGTAACGGAAGAGCAACTGGCGCGCGCCCGGCGTGATCCGGCGTTCCGGCGCAAGCTGCTCGCCGACAATCTCGAGGTGCTGCTGGCCCGCCTCAACCGGCTGCGGACCTCTCGCACCGCCACCACCGACCCTAACTGCGCCCGCCAGATCCGCGACGGCGTCGAGCTCGCCGTGAAGCTCGCCGACCTGCTCCAGGCCAATGCGGAAAATGGACCGTCCCAGGCCGCCTGATCCGCGCTCCGGCTGCCTTGCGTTTTAGCCAAAACCGCGTATAAACCCTCGAATTCCGCTCGATCCCGGCTGGGAACTGAACGGACGGTCGCTTCCGCGGCAGGGCTCATTGCCCGTCGTCCCGTGTTTCCGCCTTCTGAGCATCGAGCCTTTCCGAAGGCTCGAAGGGCTAGGCGCCGGGACGCGCGAACTGGAAAAAGGAAAGGCAATCCATGCCGCTTTACGAGCAGGTGTTTCTTGCGCGCCAGGATCTCGGCCCGCAACAGGTTGAAGAATTGACCGCCCAGTACAAGGGCATTGTCGAACAGCTGGGCGGCAAAGTCGCCAAAACGGAATACTGGGGCGTGAAGTCCCTCTCCTACCGCATGAGCAAGAACCGCAAAGCGCATATGACGCTGATGAACATCGACGCGCCGCCGGCTGCGATCACCGAGATTGAGCGGCAGATGCGGCTGAGCGAGGACGTCATCCGTTACCTCACCATTCGCGTCGAGGAACTGGAAGAAGGTCCTTCCGCGATGATGCGCAAGGTCGACCGTGACCGGGAGCGCGACGACCGGCCGGGTGGCGGCCGCGGCGGCGACCGTTTCCGCGATCGCGACAGGCGGCCGCGCGGCGATGATGACGACGCGCCATCAGCAGTCGCGGCGGAGGAGTAAGAGCCATGGCATTTTCATCTCAAGGTGGCGGCGGTGGTGGTGGCGCGCGCAGGCCGTTCTTTCGCCGACGGAAGACCTGCCCGTTTACCGGCTCCAACGCCCCGAAGATCGATTACAAGGACGCACGGTTGTTGCAGCGCTACGTATCCGAACGCGGCAAGATCGTGCCGAGCCGCATCACCGCGGTCTCAGCGAAGAAGCAGCGGGAATTGGCGAAAGCGATCAAGCGGGCACGGTTCCTCGGATTGCTGCCCTACGTGATACGCTAAGACGCAATCTCCCCTTTTAGGGGGAGAACAACGAGGCTGCCGGAATGGTCCGGCGGCCGATGGTTGGGACGGACATCGATCCGTCTCTAACCGCCCGGTAACGGAGCGGGACAGCTCGGATGGCGCAGATAATTCTCATTGGCATTGGCGCGGGCGTCGCGACGGCATTGCTGTTTGCCTCGCTGGCCTCCGGCTCGCTGTTCGCGCTGATCCTATTCTATCTCTCCCCTCTGCCGATTCTGATCGCCGCGATCGGCTGGAGCTATTGGGCCGGATTGATCGCGGCCCTCAGCGCTACATTGTGCCTGGCGGTCGTTTTCGGCGTCTTCTTCTCCTTGGCGTTCTTTCTCTGCATCGGGCTGCCCGCCTGGTGGCTCGGGTATCTGGCTCTGCTTGCCCGGCCCGTCGACGGAGCAACCGATGGCGTCGAGTGGTATCCTGCCGGACGGCTCGTGCTCTGGGCGGCGATCATAGGAGCGGCGAGCGTCGTCATCGCGATTCCGGTTTTTGGCACCGACGCGGAAAGTTTCCACGCCAACCTGCAGGCTGCCATCGAGTCGGCGCTCGGGCTCAACCAGCCGGGAACCGCCGCCAACCGCACGAGGATCGCGATTGATCCTGACCTGCTGGCGACCTTGGCTCCGCCCATGGTGGCGTCTTTGAGTGCCGTCATCCTGATGATCAATCTTTGGCTGGCGGCACGGATCGTCAAAGTCTCCGGCCAGTTGCGCCGGCCATGGCCGGAACTGGCTGCGATCACCTTTCCTCGTATCGCGCCGATCGTACTTGGCGCCGCGGTCGCCGGCATTTTCCTGCCGGGACTGCTCGGCATCGTTTCCGACATTTTCGCGGCCACGCTGATGATCGCTTATGCCTTCCTGGGATTTGCCGTGCTGCATGTGATCACCCGCGGCATCAATGCGCGGCCTTTCGTGCTCACCGGCATCTATGGCGCGGTGATTTTATTCGGATGGCCCGCACTGATCCTGTCGGTGCTCGGGCTGGCCGACACAGCGCTCGATCTTCGCGGCCGCGCCGCGCGAAGACCCGGGCCACCCACGCTTCACTGATAACTCAAACGAAAACCATGGAGTGACGACAATGGAAGTAATCCTGCTCGAACGCGTTGCCAAGCTCGGCCAGATGGGTGAGGTCGTGCGCGTGAAAGACGGCTTCGCGCGCAATTACCTGCTGCCCAAGGGCAAGGCGCTGCGCGCCACCAAGGAAAACAGAAGCCGCTTCGAAGGCATGAAGGTTGAGCTCGAGGCCCGCAATGTGGAACAGCGCGGCGAGGCGGAAAAAATCGCCGGGAAAGTCGATGGCAAGAGCATCGTCATCCTGCGGCAGGCAGGCGAATCCGGACAGCTCTATGGCTCGGTGTCGACGCGTGACATCGCCAGCCTGCTGGGCGAAGGGGGATTGGCCGTGAATCGCGCGCAAATCTCGCTCAACGCGCCGATCAAGGCGATCGGAATGTACAAGGTGCCGGTCTCCCTGCATCCGGAGGTGGAGGTTTCGATCACCGTGACCGTGGCCCGCAGCGCGGATGAGGCGGAGCGCATCGCACGCGGCGAAGACGTCACGATCCGCCGCGAGGAAGCCGAAGAGGCCGAGGCTCAGCCCGCCGTCGCGGAAGAGGCCTTCTTCGAGCCCGAGGTCGTCGAAGCCCGCCATGCGCAAGAGGCGGAGTCAGAAGCGGACGCCAAAAAGGAATAACGCCGGCGCGGGCGTCCGCTTTGCCGCCGTCCCCGTTATTGCGGATTGGCGGCGGGCGGCGCCGGAGGCGCGGCGGCGGGCGCAGCGGGAGCGGCAGCCGGAGTTTCGGCCGGCTTCGCTTCTCCTGCCGCCTCCGGCGGCTTGGGAGGACTCCCTTCGGCCGGCTTTGCGGCAGGCGCGGCAGCAGTCGGGGTTGCCGCAGGCTTGGCGGCCGAGGGCGCCGGCCGAGGCGCGGCCGGTCGTGCAGGACCGCCGCGCGGATCGGCGGCAAGCGCGGCCAAATATTCGGCTATCGCAGCCGCGCTTTCCTTGCTCGCCGTATAGTGCACACGCAGAAAGCCCGCGAGCGAACGGGCGTCCGATTTCGCAAGGCCGCGTGGATTGCGATGGCAGTCGGCGCAGTCCGAGGCAAAAAGCTGCGCAGGGGTTTTTCCCCGGTTCAGATCCTCCGGTTGCGCCAAGGCCGGAGTTCCTCCCCAGCCAGCAAGCACGGCCAGCGATGCAACAAAGAGTCTCAAACCGGACACTCTGACCTCCCTATCCGCAATCATCGCTGAGTCGGTTATCCAACACACCAAATAGACCAAAATGGCGCCGATGCGAGCCTGTTATGTACTTCGGCCTGCCTCTTCGCTCCAATAGGAATCCTGTCTTCAGATCAAAAGCACGCATTTTTGATTTTTGTCATGCCGCCGAACGTTTTTAGATGTTTGGAGTTATCGGGCATGGCGAGGCCATAAGACGGCCCGTCAGACTGAAGACCGCGCCGATAGCCCATATATTGTGAGTAATGGAGGCGGCCAATGGACTGGTTGCTTCAAATTATACTGACAGGATTTCTTCGCCGCGGGCATTTGCAGGTCATTACCCCAAGCGGCAAGACTTTTGTATTCGGTGATGGCAGCGGCAAGCCGGTCGCAATCCGCTTCACCAGCCGCGCCGCCTATTGGGATTGCCTCCTCGATCCGGAGCTGAAATTCGGGGAAGCCTATATGGACGGCACCTTGGCCGTCGAAAAGGGCACGATTGCCGACGTGCTCCACGTCATCTGCCAAAATGATGCGGGCGTGACGCGCTGGGGACGCCCGCTATGGCTATTCCGCTATCTGAAGCGGCGCTGGCAGCAGTTCAATGTGAAGCCCCGCGCGCAACGCAATGTCGCTCATCATTATGACCTCGACGGGCAGCTCTATTCCCTGTTCCTCGACGCGGACCGCCAATATAGCTGCGGCTATTTCGAAACGCCCGAGCAGTCACTCGACGATGCGCAGATTGCGAAGAAACGTCATCTTGCCGCCAAGCTGCTCATCCGGCGGGATCAGCGCGTGCTCGACATCGGATGCGGCTGGGGCGGGCTCGCGCTCTATCTCGCCGAGTTCTGTGGCGCGCGCGTGACCGGCATCACCCTGTCGAAAGAACAGCTCGCCGTGGCGCAGCAGCGGGCGGCGGAAAAAAATCTTTCCCGGAACGTGGGATTCCAGATCGAAGACTACCGGGACGTGAAAGGAAAATTCGACCGCATCGTCTCGGTCGGCATGTTCGAGCATGTTGGCCTCAATTTCTACGAGACCTTTTTCCGCCGCTGCGCGGACCTGATGAATGACGACGGGGTATTTCTCTTGCACTCCATCGGCCGTTCCGAAGGGCCCGGCATCACCAACCCCTGGATCGCCAAATACATCTTCCCGGGCGGCTATATCCCGGCGCTTTCGGAGGTATTGCCGTTCGTGGAACGCGCCGGACTGCTGGTCACTGATATCGAGATCCTGCGCCTGCATTACGCCGAAACCCTGAAAGCCTGGCGCGAGCGCTTCCTCGCTCACCGCGAGGAAGTCGGGCGCATCTATGATCCCCGCTTCGTGCGCATGTGGGAATTCTATCTCGCCTCCGCCGAAACGAGCTTCCGCGAGCATGCCATGATGGTGTTCCAGCTCCAGCTCACCAAGCGCCAGGGCGTCGTGCCGATGACCAGGGATTATATTCTGCACGAAGAGCGGCGGCTGCGCGCCGCGGAAGGCGGACAGCGGATGCCGCTCAGGCTGGCCGGCGAGTAACGGTCAAGAAAAAACCTAGTTCCGCCGGTGTGTAATGTGAATTGCGGGGCCACCCGCGGACCCTACCGTCGATTTGCCATTTGCCATGCTACGCCCACATTCCTTTAGCCTAGCATCGCATCCATGGCCCAAGCTGATTCGACCGCCCGCAAGCTGCCGGTACCCGCCGCTCCGCTCTACCGGACAGCGCCGCACAATATCGAAGCCGAACAAGCGCTGATTGGCGCGATCCTGGTCAATAACGAGGCTTTCTACCGCGTTTCCGACTTTCTCGAGCCAAACCACTTTTTCGAGCCGGTCCATCAGAAGATTTATGACCTGGCGCGCAGCCTTATCCGCGCGGGCAAGCTCGCCACGCCGGTGACGCTGAAGACCTTCCTGCCCGGCGACGTGGACATAGCGGGCATGACGGTGAGCCAGTACCTGGCGCGCCTCGCCGCCGAGGCGACCACCGTCATCAACGCAGAGGACTACGGCCGCACAATCTACGACCTGTCGACCCGCCGGGCGCTGATCGTGATCGGCGAGGACATGGTCAATGTGGCCTTTGACGCGCCGGTCGATTTTGCGCCGCGCAACCAGATCGAGGACGCCGAGCGCCGGCTCTACGAGCTGGCCGAGACCGGGCGCTACGATGGCGGATTCCAGCGCTTTGCCCAGGCCCTCACCACCGCGGTCGACATGGCCGCTCACGCCTTCCAGCGCGATGGAAAGCTCTCGGGCCTTGCCACCGGCCTCGACGATCTCGACCGCATTATGGGCGGTTTGCAATCGTCCGACCTTGTCATCCTCGCGGGCCGCCCCGGCATGGGCAAAACCGCGCTCGCCACCAACATCGCCTACAACGTCGCCAAGTCCTGGCAAGGCGAGGTCAAGCCCGACGGGCATATGGCCACGGTCAACGGCGGCATCGTCGGCTTCTTCTCTCTCGAAATGTCGGCCGAGCAGCTCGCCACCCGTATCCTCAGCGAGCAGACGGAAATTCCGTCGAACAAGATCAGGCGCGGCGGGATCAGCGAAGCGGATTTCGAGAAGATCAAGGACGTCTCGATCGAGTTGCAAAACCTGCCCTTCTATGTGGACGAGACCGGCGGCCTTTCGGTCGCGCAACTCGCCGCCCGCGCGCGGCGGCTCAAGCGCCAGCGCGGCCTTGACGTGCTCATCATCGACTATCTTCAGCTTCTGCAAGGCTCGACGCGGCGATCCTCGGAAAACCGCGTGCAGGAAATCACCGAGATCACCACGAAACTCAAGGCGCTTGCCAAGGAACTCAACGTTCCGATCGTGGCTTTGTCACAGCTCTCCCGCCAAGTCGAAAGCCGGGACGATAAGCGGCCGCAACTGTCGGACTTGCGTGAATCGGGCTCGATCGAGCAGGACGCCGACGTGGTGATGTTCGTATTCCGCGAGGAATATTACCACCAGATGCGCAAACCTTCGGAGGCGCAGTCCGACAAATTCGCCGAATGGCTGGCCGAGGGCGAAAAGGTCCACGGCAAGGCCGAGGTCATCATCGGCAAGCAGCGCCACGGCCCCACCGGCACGGTCGAACTGCAATTCGATGCCGGGGTGACCCGCTTCTCCAGTCTCGCCCGCACGGAACGGCTGCCCGACCGATTCTAAAGCAGGCGCGCTTTGGCGCTTGTCGCGAGGCGGCAAGCCACCCATGATGCGCCTCAATTGTATATGATCGGCTCATGCCCCCGCGCAAAGCACCCGTCCCGCAGCCTGAAATGATTTCCAGCATCGGCCCGCCCGAGGCCGAGGCCGCCGCGCGCCTGACCATCGACCTGTCGGCCCTCCAGGCGAATTGGCGGCTGCTCGGACAGCAGGCCTTGCCGGTCGATTGCGCGGCCGTGGTCAAGGCCGACGGCTACGGCTGCGGCATCGAGCAGGTCAGCGCGGCGCTGACCAAGGCGGGATGCAAGACCTTTTTCGTGGCCGATCTATCCGAAGCCAGGCGCGTGCGCGCCATTTCGCCCGAAGCCGTGATCTACGTGCTGGACGGAGTCCTTCCCGGCAGCGGGCCGGCTTTCGCGGAGGTCTATGCGCGGCCGGTGCTCGGCAGCCTGGTCGAGCTCGCCGAATGGGACCGTTTTGTCGCCAGCGAGAATTGGCGCGGCGGCGCGGCGATCCATGTGGACACCGGCATGAACCGCCTCGGCATGAGCGCGGAAGAGGTGATCGCGCTCGCACCGCGCATGCAAAAGGAAAATCACGGCTTCACGCTGCTGATGAGTCATCTGGCCTGCGCGGAGACGCCGGATCATCCACTCAACGATCGTCAAATCCGCCTCTTCCGCGAGATCCGGGTGCAATTCCGCGGCTTGCCGGCGTCGCTGGCGAATTCCTCCGGCATCTTCCTGGGCGACTCGGCGCATTGTGACCTCGTGCGGCCCGGAGCCGCGCTCTACGGCGTCAATCCCACGCCGGGACGGGCGAATCCCATGCAGCCCGTGGTCAATCTGGAAGGCCGGATCATCCAGGTGCGCAGCATCGCCAAAGGCGGCACGGTCGGCTACGGCGCGGCGTGGGCGGCCAAGCGCCCATCGCGCATCGCCATGGTCGCGGTGGGTTATGCGGACGGATATCCGCGCGCGGCCAGCGCGGCCAATGGCTCGCCGGGAGGCCAGGCGATTGTCGCCGGCCAACGCTGCCCGCTCGCGGGACGGATATCCATGGACCTGCTGGCGATCGATGTAACCGATGTCCCGGAAAGCGCGGTGCATCGCGGTGACTTTGCCACGCTGATCGGCGGCGATCTCGGCGTGGACGAAGTCGCGGCTTTCGCGGGCACCATTGGCTACGAGGTGCTGACGCGGCTGGGTCACCGCTACCACCGCGTTTACAACGGCGGCTGATAACAAATGGCCCGGCGCACCCCAACCTTCGTCTGTCAGAGCTGCGGCGCGGCGTCTCCGCGCTGGCAGGGGAAATGCGACGCCTGCGGCGAATGGAACACGCTGGTCGAGGAAGGCGTGGCCGCTGCGGTCGCGGGTCCCGGCCGCCCGCCCCGCAAAGGCCGGCTGTTTGCGCTGGAGCCGCTCGCGGGCGAGGCGCATGAGGCCCCGCGCCTGCCGTCCGGCCTCGCCGAGTTCGACCGCGTCACCGGCGGCGGGTTTGTGCGGGGATCGGTGCTGCTGATGGCCGGCGATCCCGGCATCGGCAAGTCGACGCTGCTGATCCAGGTCGCCGCCGCCTTGGCGCGTTTGAAGCATCGCGCCATTTACATTTCCGGCGAAGAAGCGGTGGCGCAGGTGCGCTTGCGCGCGGAACGGCTCGGGCTTGGCGACGCCGCGGTCGAGCTCGCCGCCGAAACCTCGGTCGAGGACATCATCGCCACCTTGTCCGAGGGCAAGACGCCGCGTCTGATCGTCATCGATTCCATTCAGACCATGTGGACCGACGCCATCGATTCCGCGCCCGGCACGGTCACCCAGGTGCGCGGCGCGGCGCAGGCGCTGATCCGCTTTGCCAAGCGCTCGGGCGCCGCCGTGATCCTGGTCGGTCATGTCACCAAGGACGGGCAGATCGCGGGCCCGCGCGTGGTCGAGCATATGGTCGATGCGGTGCTCTCCTTCGAAGGCGAAGGCTCGCACCAGTTCCGCATCCTGCGCGCGGTGAAGAACCGCTTCGGACCCACCGACGAGATCGGCGTGTTCGAGATGACCGGCGGCGGATTGCGCGAGGTCGCCAATCCGTCCGAGCTGTTTCTCTCCGAGCGCGATCTCGGCAGCCCGGGCACCGCCGTTTTCGCCGGCATCGAGGGAACGCGGCCGCTGCTGGTGGAAATCCAGGCGCTGGTCGCCCCCACCTCGCTCGGAACGCCGCGCCGCGCCGTGGTCGGCTGGGATCAGAGCCGCTTGTCCATGGTGCTTACCGTTCTGGAGGCCCATTGCGGCGTCCGGCTGTCAGGCCATGACGTCTATCTCAATGTCGCCGGCGGGCTGCGCATCCAGGAGCCCGCTGCCGACATGGCGGCCGCCGCCGCGCTGGTGTCTTCCCTGGCCAATGCGCCGCTGCCGGCGGACGCGGTCTATTTCGGCGAGGTATCCCTTTCCGGCGCGATCCGTCCGGTCGCGCAGACGGCGGCGCGGCTGAAGGAGGCCGCGAAGCTTGGCTTCAAGCGTGCCGTCATTCCCGAGGCCGCGCGGACCGAAGCGGGCAGTGAAGACGGCATGAACCTGACCATGACGGGCATGCTGTCGAGCCTGGTCGCGGACATCGCCGCCGAAGGCACGCCGGGCCGAAAACCCGGCCGCAAATTGGCCTGAGAAGACGGGTGACGGAGCCGCCACAGGCCGCTATACACGGGCCGAAGTCGCGCAGGCGGGCCGCCTGGAACGGCCCGAAACAGCCAGAAAATGGCACAAAATTAATCTGTTGGCTCGATCATGGGCGGGCCTTGCCGATAGCCCCCGGCAGACGTCAGGTAATGGCCCTCGCCTGCCGCGATTCGAGCCGACACCGCGGATGCTGCGGAACCGATGAGCAGTGAATGCCGATTACTTTTCTCGACCTCATCCTGCTCGTGGTGATGCTGGTTTCGGCGATGCTCGCCATGATCCGCGGCTTCATGCGGGAGATCCTGTCCATCGGCGCCTGGGCTGTCGCCGCCATCGCGACCATCTATTCCTACGGCAAGCTGCTTCCCATGGCGAAGCAGTACTTCAATAACGACATCGTCGCCGCGGCCGCCGTCATCGGTGGCGTCTTCCTGGGCACGCTGCTGATCGTTTCCGTGCTCACGGTGAGGATTTCCGACATGATCCTGGACAGCCGGGTCGGTGCGCTCGACCGGACGCTCGGCTTCCTGTTCGGGCTCGGCCGCGGGCTTCTCATCGTGGTCGTGGCTTTCCTCTTTTTCGACTGGCTGGTGCCGGCCAAGTCGCAGCCGGTCTGGGTGCAAAGCGCCAAATCCAAGGTGGTACTGCAAGGCACCGGGGATTGGCTGAAGGCGATGTTGCCGGATGACCCCGAAAGCACCATCTTGAAGAGGCTGAAGCGTCCGAAGGGCGACGAGCAGGACGCTCCCGATGCACCGCCTGAAACGCGGTCCGATCTGGGCGCGCCCACAAATGCCACAGTGCGCGGGGAATCGAGCAATTATGGGCGAACTGACCGTGACGGGATGCGGCAGTTGATCGAGAATAGGGCAGCAAACGCGCGGTAGCCCGCGCCGAGAGGGTCGATGAGCGAGGCGATAGGCGTTTCCGGCGACGAAGGTCTCCTCGATCTGGACGGGGACCGGCTGCGTGAGGAATGCGGCGTCTTCGGCATCTTCAATCATCCGGATGCCGCCGCCATCACCGCGCTAGGCCTGCACGCGCTTCAGCATCGCGGCCAGGAAGCGGCCGGTATCGTCAGCTACGACGGCAAGCGGTTTCATTCCGAGCGCCGCCTCGGCTTGGTCGGCGACACTTTCTCCCGCCGCGAGGTCATCGATCGCCTTCCGGGCCAAATGGCCGTGGGCCATGTGCGCTATTCGACCACCGGCGAAACCATCATCCGCAACGTGCAGCCGCTATTCGCCGAACTGGACGCGGGCGGCTTCGCCATCGCCCACAACGGCAACCTCACCAATGGCCTGACGCTCCGCCGCCAGCTCGTGCGCGAAGGCGCGATGATGCAGTCGACCACCGATACCGAAGTGATCCTGCATCTCGTCGCCCGCTCCTCCCATAGGCCCCGCTTCACTGACCGCTTCGTCGAAGCGCTACGCACCATCGAAGGCGCGTATTCCCTCGTCGGATTGACCAACAAGAAGCTGGTGGGCGCGCGCGATCCGCTCGGAATCCGCCCGCTGGTACTCGGCAAGCTGGACGGCTCGCCCATCCTGGCATCCGAGACCTGCGCGCTGGACATCATCGGCGCGCAATATGTCCGTGACATCGAGAACGGCGAGGTCGTGGTGTTCGACGACGACGGCGCGCATTCGATCAAGCCTTTCCCGCAGATGACGCCGCGGCCCTGCATCTTCGAATACATCTATTTCTCGCGGCCCGATTCCGTGATCGGCGGGCGTTCGGTCTATGACGTACGCAAGACCATGGGCGCGGAATTGGCGCGCGAGGCGCCGGCCGCGGCAGACGTCATCATCCCCGTGCCGGATTCGGGCGTGCCTGCCTCGATCGGCTTCTCGCAAGCCTCCGGCATTCCGTTTGAGATGGGCATCATCCGCAATCACTATGTCGGGCGCACCTTCATTCAGCCCACCCAGTCGATCCGCGAGCTGGGCGTGCGGCTGAAACATTCGGCCAACCGCGCGGTGGTGAAGGGCAAGCGCATCGTGCTGATCGACGACTCGCTGGTGCGCGGCACGACCTCGGTGAAGATCGTGCAGATGATGCGCGAGGCCGGGGCCAAGGAAGTGCATTTCCGCATCGCCTCCCCGCCGATCACGCACCCGGACTATTACGGCATCGACACGCCGGAACGGGACAAGCTGCTGGCCGCCAACCACGATGTCGAGGGGATGCGGAAATTCATCGGCGCGGACTCGCTCGCCTTCCTGTCGGTGGACGGCATCTATCGCGCCATGGGCGAAGGCAAGCGGGACCCGGCCAAGCCGCAGTTCACCGACCACTGCTTCACCGGCGACTATCCGACCCCCCTCACCGACCGCACCGCGCAGGAAGCGCCCTCGCGCCAGCTTTCGCTGCTGGCGGAAGCGAGTTGACGCATTGATGTCATCCCGGCCGAGCGCATAGCGCGAGAGCCGGGACCCATGTATCCCTAAGCCCGACACGATGCATGGGTCCCGGATCAGCCCTTCGGGCTGTCCGGGATGACAATAATGCGATGTCTTTGATTAACTGGACCGATGATGGTTGAAACATCCCTGCCCCTTTCCAACCGCGTCGCCCTCGTCACAGGGGCCTCGCGCGGCATCGGCGCGGCGACGGCGCTGGCGCTGGCGAAAGCCGGCGCGCATGTGGTCGCCGTCGCGCGCACGACCGGCGGGCTGGAGGAACTCGACGACCGCATCCGCGAGGCGGGCGGCAGCGCGACGCTGGTGCCGCTCGATCTGACGGACACCGCCGGCATTGCCCGCCTCGCCGCGGCGCTCGACCAGCGCTACCAGCGCCTCGACGTGCTGGTGGGAAACGCGGCGGTTGTCGGGCCCTCCTCGCCGCTCGGCCATGTGGAGCCAAAGGTCTGGGACTCGGTGCTGGCCGTGAACGTCACCGCCAATTGGCATCTCATCCGCTATCTCGATCCGCTGTTGCAGAAGTCGGACGCGGGGCGCGCAGTATTCTTGACGTCAGGCGCGGCGAGCAGCGCCAAGGCCTATCGCGGGCCTTATTCCACATCGAAAGCCGCGCTCGACGCACTGGCGCGTACCTATGCGGCGGAAACCGCATCCACCAAGGTGCGGGTGAATTTGCTCAATCCGGGACCGACCCGTACGCGCATGCGCGCGACCGTGATGCCGGGCGAAGACCCTGCGACGCTGACCAAGCCCGAGCAGGTGGCGGAAAAGGTCGTTGAGCTTTGCCTGCCGAGTTTTTCCGAAACGGGAAAGCTCTACGACTACAAGGCAGGAAAGCTACTGTCGTTCAGGGAACCTGCTTAGCCTTCACCGCGCCTGTTTGTTCTTCACGTCCTTGATGTCGGTGAAGGCGATGCCGGGCGCGCGCTCGCGCGTGTAGTCGAGATAGAACTGGTTCTTGGCGAGATAGACGAAATCGCCGTCCAAATCTTCCGCGATGCTTGAGCCGTTCGCGGTGACGAATCCATCGAACTTCTTGCGGTCTTCCGAGGCGATCCAGCGCGCCATTTGGAATTCCGACGGCTCGAAATCGACCGGCAGACCATATTCGTCCGAAAGCCGCACCTTGAGCACATCGAGCTGGAGCGGGCCGACGACGCCGACGAGAGCGGGTGAGCCGTCGACCGGGCGGAATACCTGCACGACGCCCTCCTCCGCCAGCTCCTGCAAAGCCTGCTTCAGCTTCTTCGCCTTCATGGCATCCATGAGCCGCACGCGGCGCAGAATTTCCGGTGCGAAGCTCGGCACGCCGAGGAAGGTGATGTCTTCGCTCTCGGTGAGTGTGTCGCCGATACGCAAGGTGCCGTGGTTGGGGATGCCCACCACGTCGCCGGCATAGGCTTCGTCGGCGATGGCGCGCTCCTGGGCGAAAAAGAAATGCGGCGTGCTCAGCGTCATCGGCTTGCCGGTGCGCACCTGCTTCACCTTCATGCCGCGCGTGAGCTTGCCGGAACACAGGCGCGCGAAGGCGATGCGATCGCGGTGGTTCGGGTCCATGTTCGCCTGGATCTTGAAAACGAAGGCGCTCATTTTTGGTTCGTCGGCTTCCACTTTGCGGGTATTTGCCATTTGCGAGCGCGGCGGCGGGGCGTGGGCGGCGACCGCGTCGAGCAAATCCTTGACGCCGAAGTTCTTGAGAGCGGACCCGAAGAACACCGGCGTCAGATGGCCCTCGCGGAACGAGTCCAGATCGAACTCGCCGCAGGCGTCCTGTACCAGCGACAACTCGTCGGCGAGCGTGGGAGGATCGAACGTCGGATTGAGCGCGGCGATTTCCGCAAGCGACATGTCGCGCAGGTCGCCGGTCTTGCCGTCGGCATCGAGCAGCCGCACCTTGCCGGTGGCGATGTCGTAGGTGCCGACGAAATCCCGCCCTTGCCCCAGCGGCCAGGTCATCGGCGCGGTGTCGAGCGCCAGCGTCTTTTCGATCTCGTCCAGCAGATGGAAGGGGTCGCGGCTTTCCCGGTCCATCTTGTTGATGAAGGTGAGGATCGGGATGTCGCGCAGGCGGCAGACCTCGAACAGCTTGCGGGTGCGCGCCTCGATGCCCTTGGCCGCGTCGATCACCATGATGGCGGAATCGACCGCCGTGAGCGTGCGGTAAGTGTCCTCGGAAAAGTCCTCGTGGCCCGGCGTGTCCAGCAGGTTGAAGACGCGGCCGTCGTATTCGAAGGTCATCACCGAGGTGGCGACGGAGATGCCGCGTTCGCGCTCGATCGCCATCCAGTCGGAGCGCGTGGAGCGGCGGTCGCGCTTGGCTTTCACCTGACCCGCAAGCTGAATGGCGCCGCCGAACAGCAGCAGTTTTTCGGTCAGCGTCGTCTTGCCGGCGTCCGGGTGGGAGATGATGGCGAAGGTGCGCCGGCGCTGGACCTCGGCCGCGAGCGGCGAGGTTTTGGCGTCGATTTCTCCGGCGCTGATTTGCTTGTTCATCGAGGGCATTTGGCAGGGAAAGGCGGCGGGATCAAGGGTTGCTTCCCTCCCCCTTGTGGGGAGGGTCGCTGCGAGCATCGCGAGCAGCGGGGTGGGGTCTTCGTGCATCACCCCACCCGGCTCGCGACAAGAGTCGCTCCCCACCCTCCCCACAAGGGGGAGGGATAAGAAAGCAATACTCCACCTGCCCTGTTCTTTGCGGCGCGGGCGCGCCGTCATTCATTTGCCCCTCTGAAGAATGAGGGGAGCGGAGCGCCGAGTGGCGCACCAAACTTTTCCACGCCTGGTGAGGCGCGGCGCGCCCTGGCGAAGGGCGCACGCCTCCCGGCGCTCCACTGGCGGCGATTTTTGGCTTCGGGGCCGTGCTTCCGGGGACGGACGGGGAGCATTCACCCACCCTGATCCGGGCGGCTTTCGCCGCCCTTCATCCGTCCCGCGTCCAGCCATTGAAGGCAGCCCCACGTAGTTGGAGCGGACGGCTACCCGAGGCCTCCCGGAGATGCGCTTGCGAGGCACATCCGCGGGCGCCGCACCCGGTTCCACCACCAGAACGCCTCATGATGACGCCCTCAGTGAACCGGATGTAGGAATAAAATCATAATAAGAGAACGAAGTCAAGGCGGGGTGTCTTAAAATGTCTAATCGCCGGTTGTAGGCTCCGCAGGAGATCAACCATAGGAGGCTACGATGAAGCTGGCGTCTTACAACGTGGAGAACCTGTTCCAGCGCGCCAAAGCGATGAACCTGCCGACATGGCAGGCGGGCGCGGACGTCCTGAAATTGCACGCCGAGCTCAACGGGATTCTGGGCAAGCCGGTCTACACCGCCGCCGACAAGAAAAAGATCATCGCGCTGATGAAGAAGCTCGGCATCGACAAGCAGGATGCCGGCCCATTCGTCATTCTCCGCCAGAACCGCGGGCATCTGGTGAAGCGGCCGAAATCCGGGCCCATTCAAATCGTGGCGGACGGCCGCGGCGACTGGATCGGCTGGCTCGATCTCGTCCTGGAAGAAGTGAACGAGGTCGCCATCCAGAACACCGCGCGCGTAATCAACGATGTGGATGCGGACGTGCTCGGCGTCGTCGAGGCGGAAAGCCGCCCTGCCCTGCTGCGCTTCACCAAGAACGTGATGAAATCAATCGGCGGCGACGCCTACGACCATGTGATGCTGATCGACGGCAACGACGAGCGCGGCATCGACGTCGCGGTGATGACGCGGCAAGATTATCCGATCGTTTCGATTTGCAGCCACGTTGACGACGTCGACAATACCGGCCCGGTCTTCAGCCGCGACTGCGCCCAATATTCCATCGACACGCCGAAGGGAAACCGGCTCGTGCTGCTGGTCAACCATCTCAAGAGCAAAGGCTTCGGCTCGCAGGCGACCTCCAATACCAAGCGCGAGCGCCAAGCCAAGCGCATCAAAGAAATTTATGACGCGCTGCGCCAAGCCGGAAACAAGTTCGTGGCGGTCGTGGGTGACTTCAACGACACGCCGGATAGCGCGCCGCTCGCCCCGCTGATGGCGCAGACCGATCTCAAGGACATCAGCGAACATCCAAATTTCGACGACGGAGGGCGGCCGGGCACTTTCGGCAGCGGCGCGAAATCGAACAAGATCGATTACATCCTGCTGTCGCCGGAGCTGTTCGCGAAAACGAAAAAAGGCGGCATCTTCCGCAAGGGCGTATGGGGCGGCACCAACGGCACGCTTTTCCCGCATTATCCCGAAATCACCAAGGCCGGCGAAGCGGCGTCCGACCACGCCGCGGTGTGGGCGGACGTGGATGTGTGACATCCTGGATCAACAAAGCGGACGCGCTTGACAGGTTTGGGAGCGGCCTATATTAAACCGAATGGTTATTTAACCTATCGGTATAATACAAATGGCCGACCGTCTCAGCGCCACCTTCTCCGCCCTCGCCGACCCCACGCGGCGCGCGATCCTTGCGCGCCTGGCGCTCGGTGAAACCTCGGTATCCGACCTCGCCAAGCCTTTCGACATGAGCCTTCCCGCCGTCTCCAAGCATCTCAAGGTGTTGGAGCATGCGGGTCTGATCAAACGCGGGCGCGAGGCGCAGTGGCGGCCCTGCCGGATCGAGCCGGGCGCGCTGAAGAGCATCGACGACTGGCTGGAACGCTATCGCAAGCTTTGGGAAGAGCGCTTCGACCGCCTGGACGACTACCTGCGCGAATTGCAAGCCAAGGAGAAGAAGCGTGGCCGCAAAAAGTAGCATCGATCTGGAGCGCGATCCGAAGGCGATCATCGCCACGCGCGTGCTTGATGTGCCGCGCGATCTTGTTTTTTCCGTGTGGAGCGACGCCAAACATCTGGCCAAATGGTGGGGACCGGATGGCTTCACAACGACAACGCACGCTATGGACTTCCGGCCGGGCGGCGTCTGGCGCTTTGTCATGCATGGGCCTGACGGCCACGATTATGACAACCGCATCACGTATGACGAGATCGTGAAGCCCGAGCGGCTGGTCTATCACCACGGCGGCGGCGAAGATGTCGAGCCTGTGCAGTTCCGGACCACCGTCACGTTCGAGGACCTGGGCAGCAACAAAACCCGCCTCACCTTGCATGCGGTGTTCCCGTCGGCGGCTGAGCGCGACCGGGTCATCAAGGAATACGGCGCCGACAAGGGCGCGGCGCAGACGCTGGCGCGTCTCGCCGATTATGTCGCAACCCGTTCCGCTTGAATAACGGCTTAAGGAGACGCCATGCCTATCGCTGCGCAAAAGATCGTGCCCTGCCTGTGGTTCAACACCCAGGCCGAAGCCGCGGCCAAGCACTATGTCTCCATCTTCAAGAATTCGAAGATCGGAAACATCAGCCGCTACGGCAAAGAGGGAAAGGAAATCCACCAGAAAGAGGCGGGCTCGGTCATGACCGTCGACTTCGAACTCGAAGGGCAGAAGTTCCTGGCGCTCAACGGCGGGCCGCAGTTCACATTCGACGAGGCCGTGTCCTTTCAGATCATGTGCGAGACGCAGGAGGAAATCGACTATTTCTGGAACAAGCTTTCCGAAGGCGGAAGCGAAGGACCCTGCGGCTGGCTAAAAGACAAATTCGGATTGTCGTGGCAGGTCGTTCCGGCGATCCTGCCGCAACTGCTGCAGGGAGATAAATCCGAGCGTGTCATGAAGGCTGTGATGAAGATGGGAAAGTTCGACATCGCCGCCTTGAAACAAGCCGCCGGCTGAGACTAGCCGCGAAAGGATGACGTCATGCAGGTAACACCCTATCTGTTCTTCGACGGGCGCTGCGAGGAAGCGATGGAGTTCTACAAGAAGGCGCTTGGCGCCGAAGTGGCCATGATGATGCGCTTCAAGGAAAGCCCCGATCCCCATCCGCCCGGGATGATGCCGCCCGGCACCGAAAACAAAATCATGCACGCGACCCTTCGCATCGGCGACACGACGGTGATGGCGTCCGACGGCCACGCCAAGGGCAGCCCGAAGTTCGAGGGCTTTTCGCTCTCGCTTAACGCGAAGAACGAAGCCGAGGCCGAGCGCCTGTTCGCGGCGCTGGCCGAGGGCGGACAAATACGCCTGCCGCTGACCAAAACATTCTTTTCGCCGCGCTTCGGCATGCTGGCCGACAAGTTCGGCATGGGCTGGATGATCATCGTCGAGCCGTAGGGCTCGTGCAATCGAGTTTGCTTCCGCTCATTCCCGCGCAAGCGGGAATCCAGAGCGGGTCCTCTGGGTCCCCGCTTCCGCGAGGACGAGCGGGTGGAACCTATAAGGAGTAAGCAGCAATGACCGCGAATGCATCTAATACCGCCAGCCAAACCAAGGACTTCGTCATCTCGCGGGTGTTCGATGCGCCGCGCGAGCTGCTGTGGACATGCTTCACCGATCCCGAGCGCATGAAGCACTGGTGGGGCCCGAAGGGCTTCACAGTGATCCATTCGAAGATGGATCTGCGCGTGGGCGGGACTTACCACTACGGCATGAAGTCGCCGAGCGGCGCCCTGATATGGGGCAAGTTCGTGTTCCGCGAAATCACGCCACCCGAGCGGATGGTTTTCATTAATTCATTTTCCGACGAAGCCGGCGGCGTTACGCGCCACCCCGGCCACGAGAAATGGCCGCTGACGATGCTTTCGACCTTCAGCTTCGAAGACTTGCCGGGCGGCAAGACCAAATTCACCGTGAGCTGGGCGCCGTATAACGCCACGGAAGAAGAGCGCAAGACCTTCGACGAGGGCCGCGACAGCATGCGTCAAGGCTGGACCGGCACGATGGATCAGCTCGACATCTATCTGACGAAAGCCAAGTGAGCGCGCCAATGAAAAGCAAACCTGTCGAGGTCATCCTCACCCGCGTCTTCGACGCGCCGCGCAGCCTCGTGTGGAAGGCATGGACCGACCCGAAGATGATGGCGCAGTGGTGGGGGCCGAAAGGCTTCAGCAACCCCGTCTGCGAGATGGACGTGCGGCCGGGCGGCAAGATGCGCATCCATATGACCGGGCCGGACGGGACGGTCTATCCGATGACGGGCATGTTCCGGGAAGTCGTCCCGCCGGAACGGCTGGTCTTCAGCAACGTGGCGGAGGACCTGGACGGCAAACCCTTGCTCGAAGGCGAGACCACCGTCACCTTCGAAGAGCAAGGCGGCAAGACCAGGCTCACCGTGCGATCAAGCGCCCGCGCCGTGGAGCCGATCGGCGATGACATGCTCAAGGGCATGAACGAGGGCTGGACACAGAGCCTGGATCGGCTCGCGGACCTCGTGGCGAAGGTTTGAGGAACTCATGTCGCTCAAACTCTATTTCCATCCCCTCTCCTCCTTCTGCCAGAAGGTACTCATCGCGCTTTATGAGAACGACACGCCATTCGAGCCGCATCTCGTCGATCTCGGCAACGAGGCGTCGCGCACGGCGTTCACGAAGATTTGGCCGATCGGAAAGTTCCCCGTCCTGCGGGATGAGGCGGCCGACCGCGCCATTCCGGAATCCAGCATCATCATCGAATATCTGGCCCAGCATTACCCGGGCAAGATGCCGCTCGTGCCCGCCGACCCCGACCTCGCGCGGCAGACGCGCCTGAGCGATCGCTTCTTCGATCTCTACGTGAACGTGCCGATGCAAAAGGTGGTGACCGACCGGCTGCGTCCGGCCGGGCACAACGATCCGCTCGGCGTTGCGCAAGCAAGGACGCTGCTGGAAACCGCCTGCGGGATGATCGATCGGGACATGGCGGCGAAGACCTGGGCCATGGGCGACACGTTCACCATGGCCGACTGCGCGGCGGCGCCGGCGCTTTACTACGCCAACCTTGTGATGCCTCTCGGCGCCAAGCACAGACACGCCGCGGCCTATCTGGATCGCCTCGTCAAACGCCCATCCTTCGTCCGCGTGGACAGGGAGGCGCAGCCGTATCGCGCGCTCTTTCCGCTCGCAAAGGATTCCCAAGAAGCAACAGCAGGAGTTTAAGATGTCATATGTCGATGGATTTCTCGTGCCGGTGCCGAAAAAGAACCTCAAGGCCTATCGCAGCATCGCGCAGAAGGCCGGCAAGGTCTGGCGCGAGCATGGCGCGTTGGAAGTGAAGGAATGCGTGGCGGACGACGTGAAGGTCGGCAAGTGGACGTCGTTCCCGCGCGCCGTGAAGCTCAAGCGCGGCGAGACGGTGGTGTTCTCCTACATCGTCTACAAATCGCGCGCGGACCGCGACCGCGTCATGGCGAAGGTGATGAGCGACCCGCGGCTCGCCAAGATGATGGAGAAAGGCGCGATGCCGTTTGACGGCAAGCGCATGATCTTCGGCGGGTTCAAGGTGCTGGTCGACCTCTGACCCGCCAGGCAAGACGCATCATTTCAAGGCGGCGTACTCGTCCGGCTTGAAGCCGACCATGATTTTGCCGGCCCCAAGCTCAAGCACCGGGCGCTTGATCATCGACGGCTGCGCCAGCATCAGCGCAATTGCTTTCTTCTCGGTGAGGCCGCCCTTGTCCTTGTCTGGCAATTTTTTGAATGTCGTGCCGGCGCGGTTGAGCAAAGTTTCCCAGCCCACCTTCTTCGCCCAGCCTTCCAGCTTGCCGCGCTCGATGCCGGCGGTCTTGTAGTCGTGGAAATCGTAGGCAACGCCCTTCTTGTCCAGAAAGGCGCGCGCCTTCTTCATCGTGTCGCAGTTCTTGATGCCGTAGATGGTGAAAGTCACCGCCCTACTCCCACTCAATCGTCCCCGGAATATTCATTTAAGAAGGGACTGAACCTTCCGAATTTTACTCAACCCCGACACGTCAGCGATTCTCGACACGTATTGATATGATTTTCGGGCAGTGTCCGGACAAGCAACTCCCTGAACTCTAGAAACCAAGCGGTCGCTCTTCTCTGCGTAAATCTTTCTTATCACTTCCACAAATACATCAAGTATCACCAAGCAAAGCGCCAGCGACATTGCACGATAGCGGACAGATGCCTTCACTATTAAAACTTTTTCTTTATCGGCATCGATGAATTCGCCATGGATGGCATGCCCCCAATGAGTGAATTGTGAAAGAAAACCATAAAGCTGACCGACAGACCAATAAGTGGCCTTCAAAGACGAAAGGCAACTTTGAGCTTTAAGATCGACTACTTCGTTTTCATCACTGATGTAGAACGCAGTATGTGCCCACGCAATCATTTCAAGGCCCAGTCGCAGCAACGGCAGAACTTCAAGCAAAAGCCCGCGATTGGACAGCATACGCGCCGTATCAAGCGCGTGTGGCAATCTATATAAGGTGAGCTCTGCTCCAAAAATGCCAAACGGCAGATCGCCCTGCGTATGCAACTTGCTAAGCTCTTCCTCGACGATATGAAATGCACCGCGCAAATAGCGACTTACTGCCTCACCCAAAGAGATATCGTCTGTCTCGTAGACATCAGGATCAACATAATGCTTCAATGCGTAATCTATCGATTTCAGTCGAAGCTCGTAAGAAAGCTTCGCAGCAAGCACCCGCCTCCTGAACTCGGCAGGACTCGCACCTTGCATTCCGACGGGAAATCCGCCCCTTTGCCCGATAACAAAATCTAATTCGACTGCAGACTGAATCTGAAATTGCTTCTGCCAATTTTCACTGTCGGCATCCATAGGCATCCCACCTTGCCATCAACGTAGCACTACTGTTTCACTCCCACTCGATCGTCCCCGGCGGCTTGCTGGTCACGTCATAGACCACGCGGTTGACGCCTTTGACCTCGTTGATGATGCGGGTGGCAACGCGGCCGAGGAAGGCCATGTCGAAGGGATAGAAGTCCGCCGTCATGCCGTCGGTTGACGTCACCGCGCGTAGCCCGACGACGTGCTCATAGGTACGAAAATCGCCCATCACGCCCACGGTCTTCACCGGCAGGATGACGGCGAAGGCCTGCCAGATCGTGTCGTAAAGCCCGGCCTTGCGGATCTCGTCGATATAGATGTCGTCGGCGAGCCGCAGGATGTCGAGCTTCTCGCGGGTGATCTCGCCGGGGCAGCGGATGGCGAGACCGGGACCGGGGAACGGATGGCGGCCGACGAAAGCGTCCGGCAAGCCCAATTCACGGCCGAGCGCCCTCACCTCGTCCTTGAACAATTCGCGCAGCGGCTCGACCAGCTTCATGTTCATGCGCTCGGGCAGGCCGCCGACGTTGTGGTGCGACTTGATGGTGACGGAAGGACCCCCGGTGAAGGAGACGCTCTCGATCACATCGGGATAGAGCGTGCCTTGCGCGAGGAACTCAGCGCCGCCGATTTTCTTGGCTTCCGCCTCGAACACGTCGATGAACAATTTTCCGATGGTCTTGCGCTTGACCTCCGGGTCCTCGACGCCTTCGAGCGCATCCAGGAAAAGCTTCTCCGCCTGCACATGCAGCAGCGGGATGTTGTAGTGCTCGCGAAAGAGCGCATTCACCTTCTCGCCCTCGCCAAGCCGCAGTAGCCCGTGATCGACGAAGACGCAGGTGAGCTGCTCGCCGATGGCTTCATGCAGGAGCACGGCGGCGACGGCCGAATCCACGCCGCCGGAAAGCCCGCAGATCACCCGGCCCTTGCCGACCTGCTTGCGGATTTTCTCCATCGCCTCTTCCTTGAAGGCGCGCATGGTCCAGTCGCCCTTGGCGCCGGCGATGTTGCGGACGAAATTGCGGATGAGCGCTGCACCATGCGGCGTGTGCACGACTTCGAGATGGAATTGGGTGGCGTAGAATTTCCGCTTGTCGTCGGCGATCATGGCGATCGGCGCATTGGCCGAGGTGCCGACCACGCGGAAACCTTCCGGCAATTTCGTCACGCGGTCGCCGTGACTCATCCAGACCGGATATTTCTCGCCCTTCTTCCACACGCCCTCGAACAGCGGCGTGTCTTCCGTGACCGTCACTTCGGCGCGGCCGAATTCGCGATGGTGGCCGCCCTCCACCTTGCCGCCGAGCTGATGCGCCATCGCCTGCTCGCCGTAGCAGATGCCGAGCACCGGCACGCCGGCCTGGTAGATCGACATGGGTGCGAGCGGCGCGTTGGCTTCATGCACCGACGCCGGGCCGCCGGAGAGGATCACCGCCTTGGGCTTCATCCGGGCGAAGGCTTCCTCGGCCTTCTGATAGGGTACGATCTCGGAATAGACCTTCTCCTCGCGCACCCGCCGCGCAATGAGCTGGGTCACTTGCGAACCGAAATCGACGATGAGGATTTTGTCGTGGGGGGTCATGGCGGCTTCTAAACCGTCGGCGCGAGTCTGTCGAGACGACCGGAAAGTCAGGCGGACCGGGTCAATATACTCACGTAAAACCCGTCCGTATCCGTGCGCCGGGGCGTCATCAACAGCCCTTCGTCGGAGGCCAGCACGGCGCGGCGGAAGAGGAAGGCGCGGTCTCCGAGAGGTTTTGCCACATCGGACGGCGGGACCAGCGCGAATTCGGGATGGCGGGTGAGGAAGGCGCGGATCTGGGTGCCGTTCTCCTCGTCCAGCACCGAGCAGGTGACATAGGCGATGCGCCCACCGGGCTTCGGCAAGCTAGCGGCGCGGTCGAGGATTTCCGCCTGCTCCTTCACGCGTTGCTCCAAGGCGCCGGGGCGCATGCGCCACTTGGCGTCCGGGTTGCGCCGCCAGGAGCCGGTGCCGGTGCAGGGCGCGTCGATCAGGACGAGATCAATCTTGCCGTCGAGGTCGGCGATAGCGTCGCCCACCGACTTCGGCGTCCGCACCTGCACGTTGCGCGCACCGGAACGCAGAATCCGCGCATGGATGGGCGCGAGGCGGCGCTTGTCGGTATCGCTGGCGAAAATCTGGCCGTGGTTTTCCATGATCGCGGCGAGCGCCAGGGTTTTTCCGCCCGCGCCGGCGCAGAGATCGACAACCTGTTCGCCCCGTTTCGCCCCGGTCAACAGGGCGGCAAGTTGCGAGCCTTCGTCCTGGATCTCGATCAAGCCCTTGATGAAGGCGGGCTCGGCATGGACGGCCGGGCTTTTGGCTTCCGCCGCGAGCTTGATGCGCAGCCCGAGCGGCGACCAGCGGGCCGGTTCGGGGTGCAAATCGCTCAATTCCGCCATCGCCGTGTCGCGATCGCCTTTCAGTGTATTGACGCGCAGGTCGAGCGGTGCGCGCGAAGCGAGCGCGGCGCCCTCCGCCGCCCGCTCCTCGCCGAAGACTTTTGCGAAATGCGGATCGAGCCATTCGGGATAATCCCCGGCCACATGCGCCGGCGCGCCGGCAAGCGAGCCGTCCCGCAGAGCCGCAGCTTCCGCCTCCGTCAGCGGCGGCGGCGCGAAGCGCGAACCATCAAACAGGCGCGCAATCGCTTCCGGATCGAGACCGCGCTCCAGCTTGAGCATGCCGAGCAGGACGGCGCGTGGCGTCGCCTCGCCCATGACATGGGCGCTCGACGCGCGCCGCCGCAGGGCGTCGTAGACCAGGCCCGCGATGGCCGCGCGGTCGCCGGAGCCGGCGAAGCGGTGCGCCAAGCCCCAATCCTTCAATGCGTCCGCCGCCGGACGCCGCCGCGTCTCGATATCGGAAAGCACCTCGATGGCAGCGGATAGGCGAGCGGCAGTTTGCATGAAAATCCCGGGCAGCGCGAAGGCGCGCAAGCACTGTCACCAAAGCGGCGCCTTCGTCCAGTTCGCAGGAGAAAGGTCGCAAGGCCGCCGCCTCGCGTCCCTTCCCTACGCGCTATCGACGGAAAGCGATAGCGTCAAGCAGGGTTCCGGTCGCGGCGCGCTAGGCCGTCAGGATGCGCACCATGAACATAACCCACATCGTGGCGAGCACGATCGCGCCGGCGGCGAAATACGCGCCCCGGTAGCGGATGTTGTTGCTGGTGATGTAGACCCAGGCTTGCAGGATGCGAAGCACGACGAACACCCAGGCCAGAAGCACGAAAGCAAGGTCGGCCTGCCGGGTGATGATGACGAGGATGGTCAGCAGGTAGAACAGCACCGGCAATTCGAACTGGTTGTTGTAGGCATAGGCGGCCTGCAGTGCGCGTGGCGGCCAGTTCGGCTCGCGCAGGGAGACGTCCTCCGCGCGCACCTGCCTGTTGCGAATGGCCTGCGCACGCCGCGTGCCCATCAGGAACATCAGCACCAAAGTCAGCGTGACCTGAACGAAGAGCGGAAGCAGGATCATCTGGAGGGACATGGGACGTTCCTATCCCTCCCCTACCGGGGAGGGTGGCCGCGCAGCGGCCGGGTGGGGTGGCCTTTGATTGAGGGCCTCAACAATAGTTTCGACTATACCATTCAACTCAGTATCGATCTCATTATTCCAGAAGCGCAGTACTCGATACCCGGACTTTTCAAGAAACTCATCCCGCGCGGTGTCGCGCTTAACATTTTGTTCGAGGGCATGTTGCCCTCCATCGACCTCGACAATGAGCTTTCTGCGACGACATTCAAAATCGACGATGTAAGGCGAAAGCGGAGACTGCCTGCGGAAGTGATGACCCAAAACGCGTAGCGCGCGAAGCCGCACCCAAAGCTTCACTTCCTGCGGGGTCATTATTTTCCGAAGAGAGCGCGCTCGCTCGTTCGCCATCGAAACTCCGGTAGAAGCACCCCACCCGGCGCCTTCGGCGCCACCCTCCCCTAAAGGGGAGGGATCCTACCCCCGCCCCGGATAATTCGGGCTCTCACGGGTGATGGTGACGTCGTGGACGTGGCTTTCGCGCAAGCCGGCGTTGGAGATGCGCACGAACTCGGCCTTCTTATGCAGTTCGTCAAGGTTCGCCGCGCCGACGTAGCCCATGGCGGCGCGCAGGCCGCCGGCCAGCTGATGCAGCACGGTCGAGGCCGCGCCCTTGTAGGGCACCTGCCCTTCCACGCCTTCCGGCACCAGTTTGAGCGTATCCTTGATGTCCTGCTGGAAATAGCGGTCGGCGGAGCCGCGCGCCATCGCTCCCACTGATCCCATGCCGCGATAGGTCTTGTAGGAGCGGCCCTGATAGAGAAAGACCTCGCCCGGCGTTTCGTCGGTGCCCGCGAGCAACGAGCCGATCATGGCGCAATCGGCCCCGGCGGCGAGCGCCTTGGCGAGATCGCCGGAATATTTGATGCCGCCGTCGGCGATCACCGGCGTATCGGTCGCGTGCGCCGCCTCCACCGCGTCCATGACCGCGGTGAGCTGCGGCACGCCGACGCCGGCGACGATGCGCGTGGTGCAGATCGAGCCCGGGCCGATGCCGACCTTGATGGCGTCCGCGCCGGAGTCGATCAGCGCCTTGGTGCCCTCGCCGGTCGCGACGTTGCCCGCGACCACCTGCACGGCGTTGGACAATTTCTTGATGCGGTTGACGGCGGCGAGCACATGCTTGGAATGGCCGTGCGCCGTGTCCACCACCACGAGATCGACGCCCGCGTCGATCAGCAGTTCGGTGCGCTTGAACCCGGCATCGCCGACAGTCGTGGCCGCCGCGACGCGCAGACGGCCCTGCTCGTCCTTGCAGGCGTTGGGATTGGCGACCGCCTTCTCGATGTCCTTCACCGTGACGAGGCCGACGCAACGGTATTGCGCATCCACCACCAGGAGCTTTTCGATGCGGTGCTGGTGGAGGAGTTGCTTGGCCTCTTCCTGGCCGACGCCTTCGCGCACGGTGATGAGCCCATCCTTGGTCATCAGCTCGGCGATCTTCTGCCGGGGGTCGCGCGCGAAACGCACATCGCGGTTGGTGAGGATGCCGACGAGCTTGCCGGGCTTGCCCTGCGCCCCGCGCTCCACCACCGGGATGCCGGAGATCCGGTTCTCCTTCATCAGCGCAAGCGCATCGGCGAGCGTCGCGTCGGGAGCAATGGTGACCGGGTTCACCACCATGCCGGATTCGAATTTCTTGACTTGGCGGACCTGGGCGGCCTGCTGCTCCGGCTCGAGGTTACGGTGGATGACGCCGATGCCGCCGGCCTGCGCCATGGCGATGGCCATCTGCGATTCCGTCACCGTGTCCATGGCCGAGGCGACGATCGGGATGTTGAGCGCGATGGTGCGGGTGATGCGGGAGCGGATGTCCACTTCCGACGGCATGGTGTCAGAGAGTCCCGGCTTCAGCAGCACGTCGTCGAAGGTCAGCGCTTCGCGCGGGGCTTCTCTGGATTTCGAGGCCATGGCCAACTCCGCTCCCTCGCCTTTCGGCGCTCGACTGGCGGACCTCGGAAGCCGGATATAAGGACTTTTGCGGCGGGACTAACGTCCCGCGTCCGGCTTCAGGGCCCGCTTTTGGGTTGGCGGAGGTCGTTAGCATGGGCAACGGATGATTCCTAGAGCGTTCGCTTTGTCCGGCCCGAATTCGCCATGTTTTCCAGCAGGAAGTGGATAATTGGCGCGGCCCGCGTGTTGCGCGTAAATTTGAAGGATTCGACCGCCTTTGGAGCATCACTTGGCCCGCGCCACGCCTTTCCTGCGCCAGTCATGGCCTTTCACCGCTGTGATGCTGGCTTTGCTTATCGGCGGGAATCCCACCCAAGCCCAGAACGCACCCGACCCGAAGCGCTGCACCGGGGAGGCCACAGCCTCGCTGGATCAGAGGATCGAGGCCTGCACGGCGCTGATCGACAAATCCGGCGCCGGCAAGGAGACGCTGGCCGGGTTCTATGCCGCGCGCGGCAATGCGCGGCGGGAAAAGGAACAGTTCGACCAAGCCATCGAAGACTACGATCAGGCGTTGCGGCTGGATGCCCGCCATGCGGATGCCTACAACAGCCGGGGCCTGACCTTCGCGGACAAGGGCGACCGCGACCGCGCGCTGGCCGATTTCGACCGCGCGATCGCGGCCAATCCCAAGCACGCGCATGCCTATAACAACCGCGGCAGCATCTGGCGCGACAAGGGGGCGCCGGACCGCGCCCTCGGCGACTTCGATCGGGCGATCCAGATCGATGCGGATTTCGCGCTGGCCTACAACAATCGCGGGCTCGCCTGGTACGACAAGAAGAACTATCAGCGCGCCATCGCCAATTTCGACGATGCGATCCGGCTCAATCCGAGTTTCGGCCGCGCCTTCAGCAACCGCGGCAATGCCTGGGACGACAGCGGCGACTCCAAGCGCGCGCTGGCGGATTACGGCGAAGCGATCCGCTTGGACCCGAACTACGCGCTGACCTATTTCAACCGCGGCATCACGCTGCGACGCCAAGGCGATACCAACCGCGCCGTGGCGGATTTCGATCAGGCCATCCGGCTCGATCCGTACCATGCGCGGGCCTATGACGAACGCGGGCAGGCCTGGTACGGCAAAGGCGACTTCAACCGCGCCATCGCCGATTTCACCGAAGCCATCCGCCTCGATCCCAAGCTCGCCATCGCCTACAACAATCGCGGCAATGCCTTCGACGACAAAGGCGACCGCGGGCGCGCCATCGCCGACTACAACCAGGCGATCCGGCTCGAGCCGAATTACGCCGCCGCCTATTACAACCGGGGCATGGCCTGGCGGCGGCGCGGCGACATCGACCGGGCGATTGCCGATTTCGATCAGGCCATACGCCTCAATCCGAAGAACGTGGCGGCATTCAATAATCGCGGCAATGCCTGGGCGGAAAAAGCCGAGCAGGACCGCGCCATCGCCGATTTCGATCAGGCGCTGAAGCTCGATGCGAACTTCGCGGCCGCCTTCAACAACCGGGGCAATGCGTGGCTGGAAAAGAAGGACTTCGACCACGCCATCGCGGACTATTCCAAAGCGATCGAGCTGGACCCGAACAACGCCCTGCCCTATTTCAACCGCGCGTCGGCGCTGCATCTTGCCGGCAAAGACAAGGAAGCGCTGCCGGACGCCAACAAGTCGCTCCAACTCGATGGAAAGAAGGCTCCCGCCTTCAGCGCCCGCGCGCTTATCTATGAAAAGCTGGGCGAGCGCGATAAAGCCATCGCCGATTTCCGGCGCGCGGTCGCGCTTGAACCCAACTTCAAGGAAGCGGTGGATGGGCTGATCCGCCTCGGAGCCAACAGCAAGAGATGAACCGCAACCGTCTCGTATCGCTTATCGTGGCGGTTGCGCTGTTCATGGAAAACATGGATTCGACGGTGATCGCCACCGCGCTGCCGGCGATCGCCGCGGATATCGGCGCCAATCCGCTCGCGCTAAAATTGGCGGTGACCTCCTACCTTCTTTCGCTCGCCATTTTTATTCCCGCCAGCGGCTGGGTAGCCGACCGGTTCGGCGCGCGCACGGTATTCCGCGCCGCCATCGGCGTCTTCGTCCTCGGCTCCATCGGCTGCGCGATGGCAGGCTCGCTGACCGATTTCGTCGTCGCGCGCATCGTGCAGGGCATCGGCGGCGCGATGATGACACCGGTCGCCCGCCTCGTCCTGCTGCGCACCATCGACCGGCGCGCCCTGCTGGGAGCCATGGCATGGGTCACCATGCCTGCCCTCATCGGCCCGATGGTCGGGCCTCCCGTCGGCGGCTTCATCACCACCTATGCGTCGTGGCACTGGATTTTCATCATCAATGTGCCGATCGGCATCATCGGCATCGTGTTGGTGACGCGCTACATCGAGGATATTCGCGCCGAGACCCGCGAACGCTTCGATTTCGTCGGCATGGCCTTGGCGGGGCTCGGCATCGCCGGCGTCGCCTTTGGCCTCTCGGTCGCCGGGCTCGATTTCCTGCCTACATCGGTGGTGGTTGCACTGATCGCGGGCGGCGCGGTTTTTCTCAGTCTTTACATTCTTCACGCCCGCCGCACCCCGTCGGCGGTGCTCGATCTCTCGCTCCTGGCGATCCCGACCTTTCGCGCGAGCGTCATCGGCGGGTTCCTGTTCCGCCTGGGCATCGGCGCGTGGCCGTTTCTGCTGCCGCTGATGTTGCAGATCGGGCTGAAAATGAACCCCTTTCAATCGGGGCTCATTACCTTCGCCGGTTCGTTCGGCGCCATGCTGATGAAGCCGGTGATCGCCCCGCTGATCAAACGCCTGGGCTTCAAGAATATCCTGGTTCCCAATGCGGTGATCAGCGGCGCTCTACTCGCGGCTTGCGCGACATTCACGGAAGCCATGCCGGTAGCCGTCATGTTCGCGATCCTTCTCGCCGCGGGGTTCTTCCGCTCGCTCGAATTCACCAGCATGAATACCCTGGTCTATGCCGATATCCCCTCCAATCGCATGAGCAAGGCCACGTCTCTGGTCAGCGTGACCCAGCAAGTCTCGATAGCCGCGGGCGTGGCCGTGGGAGCGCTGGCGGTCGACGCCACCTTCCGGTTCGGCGGTCATGGCGAGCTGACGACCGCGGACTTCCAGCCCGCCTTCCTCGTTGTCGGGTTGATATCGGCCAGTGCCGCGCTCGTGTTCATGCGCTTGCACCATGACGCGGGAGCGGAACTGGCCAATCGCGCGCCAACATCGGCCGTGGCGTCCGACGATCGGGTGGGATAGTCAGTGGTTCACACATCTGAGCTATTGTCGGCCACGGCCAGCCGATGCAGCATGGGCATCCATCGCCACGGAAAGTTTATCAATGTTGTCCTTCTCTATCCTCGACGTGATTGCTCTCGCCTGGTTCGTCGTGGCATGGGCGGCTTACGCGGTGGTCCTCGACCGGACGGCCTATGGCCAGAGCGGCCTCAACCACCTGATGAACCGCTACCGCGAGCAATGGATGGAGCAGATGATCCGCCGCGAAATGCGGATGATCGATGGGCAGGTCTCGGCCTCGTTGCAGGCGGGCACCGCATTTTTTGCGTCCAGCTCCCTGATCGCCATCGGCGGCGCGCTCACGCTGTTCCATTCAACCGAGGAAATGCTGTCGCTGGTGGGTTCACTACCCTTCGGCGTGGTGCCGACCCGCTTGCAGTGGGAAGCAAAGACCATCGGTCTTGCCATCATCATGGTCTATGCGTTTTTCAAGTTCGCCTGGTCGTATCGCCTGTTCAACTACGTAGCCATCATGCTGGGTGCGGCGCCTCCAGCGTCGGAAAAGGATGCGCCGGCGACGCATGACTTCGCGCGGCGGGCGGCGCTGTTGCTCGCCGACGCCGGCCGGCAATTCAACCGGGGCCAGCGGGCCTTTTTTTTCTCGCTGGGTTATCTCGGATGGTTCATCGGGCCGCTGCCCTTCATGGTCACCACCGCGGGAGTGGTGGCGGTGATGTGGCGCCGCCAATTCCACTCCGCCGCCCGGCGCGCGCTCCTCGACAAAACACCGCCCGCGATGACCTAAGAGCGGCTTCCCGCCTGGCAAAGTGGAAACGCTCCGCGGCGCGTTCGATTTATTGTTGGCGGCGGCGCAGCGCCGTCACGCGGCGGTTAAGCCAAACTCATCACGACGGCGACGAATGCCACAAAAACGACCGCCGTCGTGGTCATCGTCACGGTAACGACGATTTCCCCCCACGACATCTTCGTATCGCCGTCTCCTGCCTCCGGGCCGGTTTCCGGCGCCGAGGGTTGCGAGGGGAAATCAAAAGCCATTGGTTCATTCTTTCGTGAAGCACGCGCGAATCACGCATACCGGCAGCAAGATACCGCTCCCGAAAAGCGCCAATGAAACGTCCGTGAGACCGTCCACAATTTTTGGCTTTCCACACAAGGCTTGGTGAGGCGGAAGCGCTGGACCGCATCATGGCCCCGGCAGGAGCTCCGATGTTCGGCCCGTAAGCCAATAGGCCACCACACCCGCCCACTCATGCAGCGCAGTGTCGGTGCGTGCTAGGCCCGCGGCCAGCGTGCCGAAAGGCGCAAAGACATCGGTTCGGCCGCGCGTGCGCCAATCGACGGGATAGGCTTCAACGGGGAATCCCGCGTTCCGGAATACGCCCACCGAGCGCGGCATGTGATAGGCGGACGTGACCAGCAGCCAACGCTCGCCGGGCTTCGGCTGTGCAAGCTCCTTCGTGAGCAGCGCGTTCTCCAACGTATTGCGGGAGCGGGATTCAAGCATCACGCGCTCGCGCGCAATGCCGAAGCTTTCGAACATCGGCAAAACGAAATCGGCTTCCGTAGCGCTGCCGAACAACCTGCCGATGCCGCCGGTGAAGACGATCCGCGCTTCCGGATAGCGCCGGGCAAGCGCTGCGATGGCGGTCATCCGCTCGGCGGATTCATTGAGCGCCGGCTGGCCGCGCGCGGCGGCGACATCGGGCGAGATCGCCCCCCCGAGAACAACGATGCCGTCAGGCGCGCCACGCGCATCGCTCCACGGCGGAAAACGTTCCTCCAGCGTCAGGATCAGCCAGTTGCCGAGCGGCGACCAGCCGGCGACGGCGAGCACCAGCAGGCTTGTCACGACAAGCCCCTGGCCGAGGCGCTTCCAGCGCGTCAGCAGCAAGCCGGCCCCGATCAAGCCGATCAGCATCACAAGATTTGAAGGCGTGGCGAAGAAACCGACAATTTTGGCAATGAAGAACATGAGTTGCCTATCTTTGCCGACCAGCCGTGAAGCGCGCGAAACCTTCCGCCCGCAGCCGGCAGGCGGGGCATTCGCCGCAGCCATAGCCCCAATCGTGCCGGTGCGAACGATCGCCACGGTAGCAGCTATGGGTGTCCTCGATCACCAGATCGAGCAACGGCTTTCCACCGATCTCCTCGGCCAGCGCGAAGGTCGCCGCCTTGTCGATCCACATCAGCGGGGTATGGATGACGAAACGCCGGTCCATGCCGAGCCCGAGCGCCACCTGCATCGCCTTGATGGTGTCGTCGCGGCAATCGGGATAGCCGGAATAATCGGTCTCGCACATGCCCCCGACGAGGTGACGCGCGCCACGGCGATAAGCCAGCGCGCCGGCGAAAGTCAGGAACACGAGGTTGCGGCCCGGAACGAACGTGGTGGGCAATCCGCTTTCGGCCATCTCGATCGCGGTGTCGCGGGTCAGCGCGGTGTCGGAAATGGCGCCCAGCGAGTCGAGCTTGACGACATGATCGTCGCCGAGGCGGCTCGCCCAATCGCCGCGCAGGGCCGCGATCTTTTCCCGCAAGCGCGGGCGCATGTCCAATTCCACCGCATGGCGCTGGCCATAGGCGAAGCCGACGGTCTCGACGCGGCTGAAGCGCTCCAGCGCCCAGGCGAGACAAACGGTGGAGTCCTGTCCGCCGGAGAACAAGACGAGCGCGGTATTGGGGCTTAGCTGCGTGGGCATGATTTCAATCGTTGTCGATGACGCTGCCGTTCGGCTGCGCAAGCTTTGAAATTTCCGCCATCTCCTCCGGCGACAATTCGAAATCGAAGATGGCCATGTTTTCCGACAGGCGCTCCACCTTGCCGGTGCGCGGGATCACCGCCAAGCCCTGTTGCACGAGAAAGCGCAGGCTGACCTGGGCCGCGGTCTTGCCATGGGCGCGGCCCATGCGCGTCAGCACGGCATCATTCTTCGCCGCACCCTTGGCGATCGGGCTGTAGGCGACCACGGCCATGCCATGCGCCTTGCTGCGCGCGATGGTTTCAGACTGATCGAGAAAAGGATGCACCTCGATCTGGTTGCAGACCAGCGGCTCCGTGCTCAAGCGCACCGCCTCATCGAGCGTTTCGCCGGTGAAATTCGACACGCCGATATGCCGCGCCATGCCGGCGCGCTTGACCTTGCATAGTGCGCCGATGCTCTCCGCCAGCGGAATCTTCGTGCTCGGCCAATGCAGCAACAACAGGTCCACCTCGGACAGGCGCAAACGCGTGAGGCTGTCCCTGGCCGCGCGCTCAAGCTCCGGAGGAGCGAAATGCTTGGGCCAGATCTTGGTGACCATGAACACGCCGTCGCGGCGGACGCCGGAGGCGCGCAGCCCCTCACCCACCTCGCGCTCGTTTTCGTACATCTCCGCGGTGTCGATGTGGCGATAGCCAAGCCGCAGGGCCTGCTCGACGGTGCGCGCGCAAGAAGCCCCTCGCAGGTCCCAGGTGCCGAGCCCGACGGCGGGGATTTTCGCGCCTTTAGCCTCGACGGCATGCATGGATTTTCCTTCGCAAGGCTCCGGAGAATGCCGGGGCCAGGGCGATTTGCCAATGGCGGCGCGAGCATGGAGATATTCTCATCTGGCGCTGTTCGTTGCCGGCGCAAACGCTTAGGCACTCTTCTTACATTGGAATAGTTCGAGTGTAGAAGATTCCTGTTGCACGGCGGGTTTTCTCTGTGTTTGTGGGCTCATCATCCTTATGTAGCGAGAGAGCCATGAAGAACTTATCGATCGCGCTGGTGCTGCTTTCCGCCTTCGCCGGAGCGCTGGGCGCAAGCCCGGCCCGCGCGCAGGAGGGGTTGACGACAACGATCAAGGACCATCGGTTCGAGCCGGCGGAAATTCGCGTGCCCGCGGGCAAGCGCATCACGCTCACCGTGGTCAATGCGGACCCGACGCCCGAGGAATTCGAAAGCCGCGTGTTGAAAGTCGAGAAGGTCATCCCCGGCAAAAGCAAAGCCGTGGTAAGCTTCGGGCCGCTGAAGCCCGGCCGGTATGAATTCGAAGGCGAGTTCAATTCCAAAACGGCCAAGGGCGTGGTCATCGCGGAGTAACGGCGGTTCATGCTCGGCGCATTAATTATTGTCTTCCGCGAGGTCATCGAGGCCGGCCTCATCATCGGCATCGTGCTCGCCGCCACCCGCTACGTTCCCGGCCGGGGCAAATGGATTTCGCTCGGCGTGCTGGGCGGCCTGCTGGGCGCGGGGGTGGTGGCGGCCTTCGCCGGAGCCATCTCGGATGCTTTCGAGGGCGCGGGCCAGGAACTGCTCAACGCGGCGGTCTTGGGTGCCGCCGTCGTCATGCTGATGTGGCACAACGCCTGGATGGCGCGCCATGGCCGCGAGATGGCGGCCGAATTATGCAAGGTCGGCGAGGAAGTGACCGAAGGAAAGCGCCCGCTCACCGCGCTGGCCATCGTGGTCGGGCTGGCGGTGCTGCGGGAGGGCTCCGAGGTGGTGCTGTTCCTCTACGGCATCGTCGCCGGGGGAACGTCCGGCATGGAAATGCTGTTCGGGGGATTGCTCGGCCTCGCGGCGGGCGCCGTATTTACCGGGCTCACCTATGTGGGACTGCTCGCCATTCCCTCACGCTACATTTTTTCCGTGACCACGCTTTTAATCACCCTGCTCGCGGCGGGCATGGCGGCGCAAGCCGTGCAATACCTGGACGCAGCCGGCGTGGTGACGGTGCTCACCGACACCCTGTGGGATACGTCCGCATGGCTTCAGCAGGACGGCCTGCTCGGAAAATTATTGCATGTGCTGATCGGCTACAGCGAACGGCCGACGCAATTGCAGGTGCTGGTCTATCTGGCGGTGCTGGGGGCCATGGCCTTGCTGATGCGGGTCGCCGCGCCGCGCCGCCGGCCGTTGCCAGCAACCTAGATCAACCCGCTGCCCGGGCCGGAGCCAAGGTTGCAAAGACGAGATCGGGCGCTTGCTCGATCAGTTTGAGCAGCGCGCGCGCCGGGCCGCGCGGCATGCGCTTGCCCTGCTCCCAATTGCGCACTGTTTCGATCGGAACGCCGATGCTGGCGGCGAAGTCCGCCTGAGTCAGCCGGGTGGCCGCACGCACGCGGCGGGCATAGGCGGCCTGCGTTTCCTCCGGCGACACGGCGGCGGCGATGGCACGCTCGCTGCCGTCCGGCAGAATCTCGACAAGACGCCCGTCGGCCTTCAAGCGTACGCGCATGGCGTGATCCCCTCGTCCATTGGACCACCAATCTTGGCCGCGCCCGGTTAACGCGGCGTTAATCGGCCAATGGCCGAGAGGCCTCCTAGGCCAATGAACGAGGGAATGCGATGCCGCGCGATATCAGGCGCGAACCTGGGCGGCGCCATGGGGACCTTGCAACTTGGCTTCCAACAACAATTGGTCGATCATTTCGCGCGGAGCCGGCTTGGCAAAGAGGAAGCCCTGCATCTCGTCGCAACCGGCGAGGCGCAGCAGCACCCGCTGCTCCTCGGTCTCGACACCCTCCACCAGCACGCTGAGATCGAGCGCGCGGCCGAGCGCCACGATGGCTTGGATGATAACGGCACTGTTTTCCGAACGGCCGAGCGGGGCGACAAAGCTGCCGTCGATCTTAAGCTTATCGAACGGGAAGTGTTGCAGATAGCTGAGGCTGGAATAGCCCGACCCGAAATCGTCGAGCGCCAAACGCACCCCAAGGCCGCGCAACTCCTGCAACCGCTTGCGCGTCTCCTCGGGATCATCGATCAGCACGCCTTCGGTGATTTCCAGAACGACGCGCGACGGCTCGACGCCGGTTTCATCAAGCAACGACGAAAGGAGATTGAACAGCGTGCGTTTGCCGACCTGCAAAGGTGAAAGGTTCACGGCAATGAAGAGAGCGGGCCAGCGCTTCGCATCCTGCAACGCGCGGCGCAGCACAAATTCGCCGAGCGGCTCCATCATGCCGGTATGTTCCGCCACCGGGACGAAAGTCATGGGCGGAATGTTGCCGCGCGTGGGATGCGACCAGCGCAGCAAAGCTTCCACGCCGACGATGCGGGAACCCTGCGCGGAAACGATCGGCTGGTAATGCAGATCGAGAGCCTCTTCCTCCAGAGCGCGCTTGAGCTCGCGCTCGATGAAACGCCGCTCCTGAAGATCCGCCTCCAGAGACGGTTCGAAATAAACGGCGGGGCGCCCCGTGCGCCGCGCCGCCCGCACGGCAAGCGAGGCATGGCGGATAAGTTCGTCGGCGCTCAAGCCATCGCGCGGCGCATAGGCGAGGCCGCTGGCAGGCGTGAGCTGCGCGCCCTGACCGCGAATGCGAAACGGGCGGGAAAGTAACTCGGCCAGTTCCTCGGCGAAGCGCAAGCCGGCGGCACCTTCATCGCGCAGGACAACCGCGAATTTATGACGACCGAGCCTGCCGGCTGTGGCGCCTGGCGGCAAGATCGCGGTGATCCTGTCAGCCACCGCGATCAGCAGTTCATTGGCCCAGGGGCGGCTGAGGGAATCGCTGAAATCGCGAAATCCCAGGAGATCGATGAACATAAATGTCACGATCTGATCCGGCTCGCGCGCGGCCAGCGCTTCATCAAGGGTTTCAAGCAAGCTGCGGCTGTTATCCAGCCCGGTCACCACATCCTTGCGGCCCAGACGCCGCGCCTGCGCATCGGCGTCCCGCAGCTCGCGCGCAAGCCGGCGCATGACCCAGAAGGAGAGCACGGCAAGAGCGAAGAGACCGGCGGCGATGGCCGTCAGCAGCGGCATCAATCCCAGCACCGCTTGGGTCTTCGGCCGCTCCGCCTGCCAGCTCAGCCAGCCGACGATGCGGCCGTTGCCATCCAGAACCGATTGCACCTCGCGGCCGCGCTGGTCCGGCTCCGCCTCCCATTTCAGCTTCTTGACGCCGGAGAAATCCTCAAGCAGCCGCAGAACGGTGGGATCAACGTCGCCACCGCCGTGGCGCACCAGACCAAATTTTTCGACCGCCGTGAGAAGCGCATTGCGGCGCTCGGCGTCCATGTGGTCGTCATCGAGCCGCGCATGGCCGTAAAACAGCAGGGCGCCGACCATCGTCGCCAGCAACAGGGCCAGGGAAAGCGGGGGAATAATGCGGGAGGCGAGCCCCAGGGCTTTTGGCTTTGTGGGCCACGGCGTCGCCGCCGGCAGGTATTCGGAATATTCCAGATACTTCGCCTCAGGGCCTGACCCCATGCGACACCTTACAAACGCACAGGACCCCTATGTCCCCATGGCGATGTTACGGCACGGATGGTTAATGGCGGGTCGCGAAAGATAGTTAACCGGTTATGACCGGAGGCCGGGTTCCGTCACCATAGCCCGAACCAATAAGTTGCGATGCCCAGAAAAGCGAAGAAGCCGACCACGTCGGTGATCGTGGTCACGAACGGCCCGGAGGAAACGGCCGGATCGATACCCAGGCGCGACAGCAACAGAGGAATGATGATTCCGCCAAGCGCGCCCGCCGCCAACACGCAGACGATCGCAAGCGCGATCACGAGCCCCAGGTCGGTGACCTGAAACCACGCGACGGCAATCATTCCCAATATGACGGCGAAGCACAGACCGTTGAGCAGTCCGACCAACAGCTCGCGCCGGATAACCCGCCAGGCATTGCCGCGGTGCAAATCACGGGTGGCGAGAGCGCGCACGGCCACGGTCATGGTCTGCGTGCCGGCGTTGCCGCCCATGCTGGCGACGATCGGCATGAGCACGGCCAGCGCGACCATCTTCTCGATCGAGCCCTGAAAGCGGCTGATCACCCAGACTGATATCAACGCAAGCAACAGATTGGTGAACAGCCACAGGAAGCGGCTTTTGACGATGGTCTTCACCGTGTCGGACAATTCCTCTTCGCCGCTGACGCCGCCGAGGGCCTTGATGTCTTCCTCCGCCTCCTCCGAGATCACGTCCATGATGTCGTCGTGGGTGATGACGCCGACCAGGCGATCGCCGGCATCGACCACGGGCACCGCAACGAGGTCGTAGTGCTCGAACATGCGCGCCACTTCCTCCTGATCGTCGGTGGCGCGTACCCGGCGGCGGTCTTCTTCCATCAACTCCGAAACGGGAACCGGGCGCTTGGCGCGAAGCAGCCGGTTGAGCGGGATCGCCCCGAGAAAGCGCTGACCGGCATCGACGACATAAATCTCGAAGAATCGGTCCGGCAGGTCGGCGGTCTCGCGCATGTAGTCGATTGTTTCGCCAACCGTCCAAGATGGCGGCACGGCGATGATCTCGGTCTGCATCCGCCGGCCAGCCGAATCTTCCGGGTATTCGAGGCTGCGGGCGAGCGCGACCCGTTCGGGCGGCGGCAACTGTTCGAGGATTTCCGCCTGGTCTTCCTTCGGCAAATCCTGGAGGATTTCCACCGCGTCGTCGGAGTCGAGTTCGCGGACGCCTTCAGCCACCGTCTCCGACGGCAGCTCCTCGAGGATATCGTCGCGCACCGTGTCATCGACTTCCGTCAATGCGGTAAAGTCGAATTGCGGCCCCAATAGCTCGATCAGGCGCGGGCGCTGCTCGGCATCCAGCGCCTCAAGCAGATCGCCCATGTCGGCTTCGTGCAGATCGCCGGCCAGTTCGCGTAGCGCGGCAGCGTCCTCCGAGGCGATCGCCTCCTTGACCCGCTCAACGAATTCCGGACGGATGTCGCCGCTCTCCGTGCGCATCGTGGGCGCAGGCATGACGGTCATGTGGGCGTCATCGGCCATGCGCCGCCTCGCGACATACTGGAAGAGCCGTTTGGCCGCTTGTACGCTCGGCATTTACGAGTGGCAATCGCGAATGCGGCGGCTACGTCATGAGAGGTTCAAGGACACGATGATACGTTGGCTGATCGCGCTGACGGCGCTCGCATGGACGTATGGCAGCGCAACGGCAGCGCCCTGCCCCGGGAATCCGGACGCGCTCGGCACCGAGCGCATCCTCGCCGTTGATGTGCGCGCGACGCCGCGCGTCGGCCGCAAGCATTTCCCCAACACATTGCCGCTGGCGCGGAAGGAGGTCGTGCTGACGTTCGATGACGGCCCCTGGCCGGGAACGACGGGGCGCATCCTCGATGCTTTGCGGCATGAATGCGTGAAGGCGACCTTCTTCCTGCTGGGAAGGAACGCCGCGGCGAATCCCGCCCTGGTCCGCCGCGAGGCGGCGGAAGGGCATACCGTCGCCCACCACACTTTTTCCCATCGGCTCCTCAGCCACATGCCCCTCCCCGCGGCGGAGGCTGAGATCGATCGCGGCATCGCGGCGGTGGAAACGGTGCTCAATGGCCGTGCAAGCTCAGCGCCCGCTACGCCGTTCTTCCGTTTTCCCGGCTTTGCCTCTTCGCCCGCCCTGCTTGAGCGGCTTGCGGCACGCGGCATGGTCGTCTTCGGGGCGGATCTATGGGCCGCCGACTGGAATCCGATGTCCCCGGCCGAGCAACTGCATCTGGTCATGAGCAGGCTGAACGCGGCAGGTGGCGGTATCCTGCTGTTCCACGACACCAAGGCGCAGACGGCTGCCATGATCCCGGCCTTCCTGCGGGAGCTAAAGCGCCAGGGATACCGCGTGGTCCATGTCGTCCCCGCAGGGCGCTGACGGATTTGCAACAGTCCTGGGGAAAAAGCGCTTTGCAATCAACGAACCGCGGAAAGTTCGCAGGCTAACGCGCCCTTAACATGCTAGTTTGTACCCTCGGGGGGACGAGGTTAGGCGGGGGGATCTGCTCTCCAAGTCCATCGCTATCTGGGGTCACGCAATGCGCCGCATCACGGCCATCTCGTGCACCCTTGCGTTTGTTGCGGGGGCTACTCCCGCGCTCGCGGGGGAATGCACCAATTCAAACGCCTTGGGAACGAGCCGCACGCTCGTGATCGACAACAAGGCGCACCTGCGCCTGGGGGCACAGCAATATTCCGAGACGTTGCCGCTCGGGCCGAAAGAGGTGGTGCTCACCTTCGATGACGGGCCGCTGGCGCCCTATACCAACCGGATTTTGGACATCCTTGCCGCCGAATGCGTGAAGGCGACCTACTTCCTGGTCGGACGCATGGCAGAGCACGCGCCGGAGCTGGTCCGCCGCATTCACCGCGAGGGCCACACGGTCGGCACCCACAGCCTCAGCCATCCGCTGACCTTCGACACGATGCCGGTGGCGCAAGCCGAGCGTGAGATCGACGGCGGCATCGCGTCAGTGAGCCGTGCATTGGGTGACCCATCGCAACTCGCGCCTTTTTTCCGCTTTCCCGGATTAGCGCGAAGCACTGCGGTCGAAAACTATCTGGCGTCACGCTCGCTCGTCGCATGGAGCGTGGATCTGGTTGCAGACGATTGGCACCGGCAAATCAGCTCCAATGAAGTGATGCAGCGCGCGCTCCGCCGCATCGAGACGAGAGGCCGGGGCATCCTGCTGCTGCATGATATTCAGCCGGCGACGGCGCTGGCCTTGCCCGGAATCCTGCAAGGGCTGAAGGCGCGCGGTTTCCGCATCGTGCATGTGGTGCCAGCGGGGGCCAACCGGCCTGCAACCCCTGCCGAACCCCAACTGTGGGCGTCGTATAGCGGCAAGCGGGGCAGTTCGAGGACTGAGCAAGCGAAAATCAATCCGCCTCGGAGCGTACCGAGCCGCGAAAGCCTCGGCGTCGACTATGCCGTTGGTCCGAAGGCGATTGCCGCACTGCCGCCGCCGGGCCGGCAGCTTGTCGTCGCGGTGGCGGGCGAGGATGCCCTGCCCGCGAGCGAACTGTGGCCGTCGTCGATCAGCGCCGTGACGCCCGTCAATCTCGTCGAGTTGCGCGCCGATCTGCAAAGTATCGATTGGCCGCAGGCGGTTCACCTGGCCGATCCGGCGGAAACGGCGACGTGGCCGGTCATCCGCGTCCGGCATGCGCCGGCGCCATCGCCGTCGCGCAAAACTCCGGCGCGCGCGGCATCGGCACCACCATCAGCAGCAACCTGCCGCAACTTTGATCAAGTCGCGGTAGGATTGCCGCCGAGGTGCAAGACGACCGGCCACCAGTTGAGCCTACAGCCACGCAGCCCGACCGGCTGAGCGCAAAAGCAAGATCATCGATGTGCGGTCTGGTTCACCTCTCCCCGCGTGCGGGGAGAGGGAAAAATAGCATCAGCGCGCCAGCGGGTCGGGGCGGACCTGGAAATGCACCACCAGGGGCTTGGTGCCTTTGCCGCCTTCCATGAGCCAGGGCGTGCGGTCACCGCTCGTCACCCATAACCCCCGGCCCTTCCAGCCCGCATTCGGATCATCGATGCGGCCTTCAAGTCCCTTGGCATAGAAGCCGAGCGGATAAGGCACGCGCAGCGTGACGAACTTGTCGCCGACAAGCGCGTGCAAACCGTCGAACAGATTGCCGGTGGCGACCGGCACGTTCTCGCCGAGACCCGACGTGTTCCAGTGATCGACCCAGGTGTAATAGCTCGACTCCGCGCTGTTCGGCCCGATGCCTTGGAAGCCCGGCCCCGGGAATTGATGGAAGGCCCAGCCTTCCGGGCAATGATCTCCCGTCGCCTTCGGCCCATTCAAGGGCCCCTTGCATTTGCGGCGGTCGAAGCTGGCGAGATGGCCGCTTGCGAGTGACGCCCAGGCCACCCCATTGCGGTCGATATCCGCGCCGCGGATGCCGAAGCCCGGCATCGGCACGTTGTAAACCTCGGTGAGCGCGGTCTGCGGCGGGTTTGGGCCTGGATCGACACGCACGAGCGCGCCGGGGAAGGCGCGGTACGCACCCCAGATCGAACCATCGGCGGGGTTTGGCATCACGGCATAGAAGCCGACGTTCATCCGCTTGTCCTTGGCCGGATCGACCGGCTGGTTCGGCTCCACGTAATCGTCGCGCTTGCCGTTGCCGTTGGTGTCGAGGATGAACGCGGTCCAGCCCTGCGACTTCGCGGCATCGCCAGTTTCGTCGAACATCTTGGTGTTCAACCAGCCGACCACCGGTCCGCCGCCGCTGGTCCACAGCATATTGTTGGCGTCGTTGTAGGTGAACTGCAGGTGATGCGTGGAAAAGCAGGTATCGACGAATTTATATTCCTTGGTCTTCGGATCGAAGACCGCGAGATGGCGGCCGGCGCTGTCGGTTGGGAACAACTTGGCCGAGGGATGATCGGAGCCTTTCTTGCAAAAATCCGGATGCTTGGCGCGCACGGCGGCTGTGAGCCAGACGCGGCCTTTCTCATCCAGCATCGGATTGTGGATGTTGGCCTTGCTGTCCCAGATCGTTTCGTTCCCCCAATAGGGTGACGGCGCGGTCGGCGGCGTACGCGACGTGCTGGGCGTATCGGCATCGCGCACCGGCACCTTGAATGTGGTCGCGACATTCCTCGCCGGATCGAGGATCGGCATGTCGTCGGTGCTCAGCTCGGGCGCGCCGTAGAGCGGGCCGTAGCCGTTCACCGTCGGCTTGCGCCGGTCGGTGCCGCTCAAGTCATGGAGATAATGTTTCTCGTTCAGCCAGTCGCGCACGGTGACGACGATGTTGCGCTCGACGCCTTGCGGGCGCGCAGGCTTGGCCTCGGGGACCTCCCCCTTGGCGATGCGGTCGGTCCAATCGCCGAAGTAGCGGAAGGGCACGCTGGCCAATTCGCCCGCGAGCTGGTTGACCATCTGACTGCCGGCCTGACCGGAGGCGACACGGCGCATCCAGGCTTCTTCGGAGTTCTTGAATTCGCCGAGCGACTTCGGGATCGTGCGCGTGGAGAGCTGGCCCAGCTGATGGCAGCCGACGCAGCCGTTGTTCTTCATGCCGTTGAGGTAGCGCTCGATGGTGACATTCTCCGGCAGTTCGCTTTTCGCCGGCAGCTTCAGCATCGAATACCAATAGATCGCCGGATAGACCTGCGCCGCCGCGGCGGCATTGGGCGCGGCTTGTGCGGTGAGATTGACCGTCTTGCCCGGCTCGCCCGGCACCTTGGCGGAATCCGCCAGCCCATAGCCGCGCACCCAGACGGTGTAATTGGCTTTCGGCAGGTCGGGCACGAGATAGCGGCCCTGATCGTCGGTCACGACGATCTTGGCGAAGCGCGTGGGCAGATCCTTGGTTTCAGCGATGACCCAGACGCCGGCCTCCGGGCCGTTGGGTCCGGTGACTACGCCGCCGATATCTTTTTCGCCGATGGTGACGGCGGGAGCGCCCTGGGCTTTGACGTCAGATGGAGTGGCGATGAAAATGGCGGCGATGACCGCCGCCAGGCCCAAGTCCAATGCTCTTGCTGTCCGCACGGCACCGCTCCTCCCGTATAGCCGGACGCTTTTGGCTATTTTCTGCGTCCAGACGGGGAGTTTCGGCCTACGGCCGGGGCCAGTCAATTCAGAAGGGATCGAGAAAAGAAGTCGCCGGATCGAGCTCTCGTGGCACCCCGAACCACTTGAAAGTATGTAGCCCATGGACTACAATAGGTTATGCTGACAGTTCGCCAGACGGCGGAATTTCGCGGCTGGCTGCACCGTCTGCAAGATGCCAATGCGGCGGCCCGGATCGTCGCTCGTATCCGTCGAATGGAGCTGGGAAATCTGGCGACAGCAAGAGCCTTGGCGCCGGCTTGATGGAAATGCGAGTGGATTATGGCCCTGGTTACCGCATCTATTTTGTGCACCGTGGGTCCGCCATCGTTGTTCTGTTGTGTGCCGGCGACAAGCGGACACAGCGGCGCGATATCCGGCGCGCTCGCGAATTAGCAGAGGACGTATGATGACCAGAACGACGCGGTTTGATGCCGCCGTCTATCTCAACACTGAGGAGCGGCAAGCTGCCTATATCACGGCCGCGCTCGAAACCGGCGACGCAGATTTTGTGCGCGATGCGCTTGGCATCGTGGCTCGGGCGCGCGGTATGAGCCGGGTCGCGAAAGCCGCCGAATTGAACCGTGAGAGCCTCTACAAGGCGCTTGGCGAAAGCGGCAATCCAGAATTCAGCACGGTGATGCGTGTCGTGCGTGCTCTCGGCCTCAAGCTGTCCGCTCACGCTGCCAAGCTTAAGCCTGCGGACAAGAAACGTCGTATCGCCTAGCGGAATTGGGAAGTCGCGTTTCCGCGGATTCCGCCGGGTAATTGGTGCGGTCAAGAGGACTCGAACCTCCACGGGTTGCCCCACTAGCACCTCAAGCTAGCGCGTCTACCAATTCCGCCATGACCGCATGTTGGGATGGACGCTCGCCTTTCAGGCTCGCGCCGCGCGACCGCGTGGATGTAACAAATCGTTTCCGGGGGGACAAGGCCGGGCCTGGGGGCTATTCCGGCAGGCGCGGCAGCAATTCCTTGACCTCGACCGCGATGCGATTGCCGTTGACGATCACGGTGCCCTTGGCCACGGGGAAATTATTGGCGAGGATGCGGACGTCGTCATCCTCCCCGGCGTCGAGCTCGATGATGGCGCCGCGGCCGAGCCGCAGGACCTGGTGGATCGGCATGGCGGTGGTGCCGAGGACGACCGCGATATCGAGCGAGACTTTGTCGAGGGTGGACATGAGGCTCCTTTGGCCAACCGGATTCATTGGTTTGTCGCGCAATCTTGCGGCGAACCGGTGCCCACTTCGCCGGATTGCGCTCCAGGACGCCCTGAGGTCACCATGGTATGGTTAGCAGGTGGTTAACGCGCGCAACGATCTGGTTTTAGGGCTGGAATCAGGCCCTTCCGGCACACCGCCCGAATGGCGGGTGAGCGAGGGGCTGATTCCCTATGAGGCGGCGCTCGCCGCCATGGAAGTCCGGGTTGCCGCCATCCAGGCCGGGGAGGCGCCGGAGCTGGTCTGGCTGCTGGAGCACCCCCCTCTTTATACGCTCGGCACCAGCGCCCGCCCGGATGAGGTGACCGATCCGCGCTTCCCCGTGCATGTCACCGGCCGCGGCGGGCAGGTCACCTATCACGGGCCGGGGCAGCGGGTGGTCTACCTGATGCTCGACCTGAACCGACGCGGGCGCGACGTGCGCCGCTATGTGGCGACGCTGGAAGAATGGATCATCCGCGCGCTCGCGGGCTTCAACGTGCGTGGGGAACGGCGGGAAGACCGCATCGGCGTCTGGGTGCGCCGCCCGGAAAAAGGCGACGGTCATGAAGACAAGATCGCCGCCATCGGCATCAGGCTGAAGCGCTGGGTGAGCCTGCACGGCATCGCGTTGAACGTGGACTGCGATCTCACCCACTACTCCGGGATTTTAGCCTGCGGCGTGAGCGAGCCGCGCTACGGCGTGACCAGCCTCGTCGATCTTGGGCTGCCGGTGAGCATGGCGGAGGTGGATGCCGTGCTGCGGCGGGAGTTCGCGGAATTGTTCGGACCGATAGATTTGGCACCCTCTCTCCGCTTGCCGGAAGAGGCAAAGCTCTAAGCCGTCGGCAGGACGGAAAAAGTCTCACCGAGGCGGCAAAGCGCAAGGTCGTTGGAGTCGCCTTCCCGCTCTTCAACCGCATCGACCCGCGCGCCGGGCGGGCCGCGCCGGACCGCTTCCATCATCGCCGCGACGGACTCTTTCGGCCCATCGAAAACCGCTTCCACCGATCCATCGCGGCGGTTGCGGACCCAGCCTTCGAGACCGCGCTTCAACGCCGTGTGTTCCGTCCAGGCGCGGTAGCCCACGCCTTGGACACGGCCGCGGATCAACACATGGCAAGTTTCACGCTTGTTCACGAGCTACCGCCCGGCTCGGCTGCGACGCCGCCCAGATGGAGAAGACTGGCGCAATCAACAAGGATGCGCAGGCCACGAGCCCGAGAAGGATCAGCGGATCGGAGAGGCCGCGCGAGAACGTGAGCACCTGCCGCAGCACGGCGATGGAAACGGGCGTGGAGCTTTCAGGCATTGCGACACTGTCGAGAACGAAGGCTCCCACCAGGATGAGCAGCGCGACGGCAAGGGCGTGAATGACCGCGATGCCCTGCGCCAAGGCGGTGCCGCGGCTCGCGTCACGCAGGCGCTTGGCATGCAGCACGAACCAGATCCACGTCAGCAAAGCCTGCGCCAGTACGAACGGCCATAGGCCCGCGCGCGAAAGCACGACAGGGACAGTGAGCAGTTGCGCGGCAAGGCCGAAGACGTAAACGGTGAGAACAGCGGTGGCGAAACATCCCGGCCGGATGCGGCCGGCCCCGCTAAAGATCAGGTGAAAGAAGTGCATTCCACGCGCTCCGCTTCGGCGCGAGCATGATGCAGACGCGGTGTGGAGTCGACCGGCAGGTTTTGCAAGCTATTCGCGGCGTCTTTCCCTGACTCATCACCTCCTAGCGCACATGACCGCAGCGGCAACCGCCAGCGCGGGATTTCGTCGAACTGGTCGCCATCTCGTCGGCGCGGCTTCCTCGTTGCAACGGGGATACCGCAGGCTGAAACATAGATTGCGCAAGCGGCATGGTTGTACTATCGTACCTAGTAAGGTAGAAAAAATTGCACTGTGAGTTGCGTCGGGAAACCTGCGTGCTTCGTGCGCCCGCCCGTAACTCCCAGCCTCGTCCGCACACGATAATTCGAAGCGATGGGGAGGCTATCATGACGACATCAAGCACGAGATTTTCGATTTTCGCGGCTTCGCTGCTCATGGGTGCGGCGCTCATCTCCGGACAATCCGCCGCCCAGTCCGTGCAGCCGAGGGCCGCGCAACAGAAGGCCGCCGCGCCCGCGCCGGCCGCCGCGCAGCAGGCCTTGCCGCTCAAAGACCTCCGCAACATCTCGATCGACGAGAAGAAACTGCGCGCGCACATGATGCGACCGTCGCACACGGAGGCAATCATCTCCTCGAAGGGGCGCTCCGAAGGCAAGCTGGAATTCAATTTCCCGCCGGGCCTCGTCGGCCCACGCCTTGACGTCGACGGTTTCTGCAAGGCGCTGCACGCCGCCCTTAAGGACTCGGTCGAAGGCTATGTCGCGCGACTGAACAAGAACGGAGCGCCGGTCTGTACACTGCAGTGGAGCTGGGCGAAGAAGCCGTCCGACGGATCGGTGGGCTGGACCCCCGATCGTGCGATGCACATCGCCAGCGTGAGCAAGCTGGTCACCGCCATCGCCATGACCAAGCTGCTCGACGCCAAGAACATCTCCTACGACGCCAACATCATCGACTATCTCCCGGTCTATTGGCAGAAGGGGCCTAACATCAACAAGATCACCTTCCGCCATCTGATGACGCATACCTCCGGGTTCTCCACCGGCAGCTCCAGCTCGGACTACTTGTTCATGAAGGGTAAGGTGGCTGCCGGGGTCGCCGGGGTCGGCCAGTACGACTACGAGAATATGAATTTCGGCCTTTGCCGCATCTTGATCGCGGTCATCAACGGCAACATCCCGAAAGGTCTCATCTTGCCACCGCAGATGGCCGATATCTTCTGGGATTATGTGACCATCGCGGCTTACAAAAAGTACGTCGAGGATAACGAGTTCAAGCCCTCCGGCGTGGCCGGACCGACGCTCGATCACCCGGCGAGCAACGCGCTTGCCTACACCTTCCCGGTTGGCGGCAACGGCTGGAACTCCGGCGATCTGACCAGCGTAACCGGCGGGGCCGCCTGGCACATGTCGGTCAATCAACTGCTGAACGTGATGAACACGTTTCGCCGGAAGGGAACCATCATGTCGAACGCGAAAGCGCAAGGCATGCTCGACGCCGGTTTTGGCATCGACGTGGTGGGGATGAACACGCCAGCCGGCAAGCTCTACAACAAGAACGGCCTATGGGGAGACGGCGCCGCTCACGTCGAGCAGAGTCTGGCTTATTTCCTGCCCGAAGGCATGGAGCTGGTGGTGCTGGCGAATTCGCCGGTGGGCGCGCCGCCGAAATTCTTCCGCGACGTGGTGACCCAGATCTACGTGAACAACGTCCATTAGAGCGCAATCCGTCGAAAGCCTGCCCCGGACTTGATCCGGGGCAGGGACCGTTTCGCCGCAAGATTGCGCGACAACTAGAAGTCTAAAGTCTGATCCTATTCAATCTAATCGGACCAGACTCTAGCGCGAATTCCGGTCACGCGCTTCTGTAATCAAGGCGACGTTCGCGTGCGGCGGGCTACATCTCACCTCTTACGACCTGACGATGGTCCCGCCGTTCGGGTGCATCACCTGCCCGCTGATATAGGACGCTTCTTCGCTCGCCAGAAAAACGTAGCAGGGCGCCACCTCATTGGGCTGGCCGGCGCGTTTCATCGGCGTGGATGAGCCGAACTTCGCCACATGCTCGGGCTCGAACGAGGCCGGGATCAGCGGTGTCCAGATCGGCCCCGGCGCGACCGCATTGACGCGGATGCCTTTTCCGATCAGCGCCTGCGACAGCGAATAGGTGAAGGTCACGATCGCGCCCTTGGTGGCGGAATAGTCCAGCAGGGTCCTGTGTCCCTGATAAGCGGTGATCGAGGCGGTGTTGATGATGCTCGATCCCTCCTTCATATGCGGCACCGCCCCCTTGGTCATGAAGAAGAAACTGAAGATGTTGGTGCGGAAGGTGCGATCGAGCTGCTGCGCCGTCAGCTCCGAAATGTCATGCACCTCGTGCTGCTCGGCGGCGTTGTTGACCAGGATGTCGAGACGGCCGAATTCCTTCACGGTCTTCTCCACCGCTTCGCGGCAGAAGGCTTCGTCGCCGACATCGCCGGCGATGCTGATGCCGCGGCTCTTCTCTTTCTCGATCAGCCGCAGGGTTTCCTCGGCGTCCTCGTGCTCTTCCAGATAGACGATGGCGATCTTTGCGCCTTCGCGCGCCATATGCACCGCGACGGCGCGGCCAATGCCGCTGTCCCCGCCGGTGATGATCGCGACCTTGTCCTTCAGCTTGCCGGCGCCGGGATATCTCGGTTCGAACTTCGGCCGTGGCTGCATCGGGCTTTCGCGGCCGGGCTGACGATCTTGCTTTTGGGGCGGTTGCAGGCGGGCGCTCATGTATGGGAACGCCCGAAGAAACAGCCGGTTCCCGGCCTGGGAAGGCCATGCTACAATTATCAATGCGGACGTAAGGTCTCTTCCAACCTCAGGTATTACTTTGAAATATCGGGCACTTACGTCTTGCCCAGTGGTGCTATATTTTACCGGCATGCTCCACGCCGGACGATCCGGCGCGTGGAACGTTTCGTGCAGGTTCAGGAGGCTTTCAGATGACTCTCGCGATTGGTGATATCGCCCCGGATTTCGAGGCGGAAACGACGGACGGCAAAATCCGGTTCCACGAGTGGATCGGAGACAAATGGGCGGTGCTGTTCTCGCACCCGAAAGATTTCACCCCGGTCTGCACGACCGAGCTCGGCTACATGGCCAAGATCAAGCCGGAATTCGACAAGCGCGGCGTCAAGATCATCGGCCTCTCTGTCGATCCGGTCGACAAGCATGCGAAATGGGCCGACGACATCAAAGAGACGCAAGGCTTCGCGCCGAACTATCCGATGATCGGCGACGTCGACTACAACGTGTCCAAGCTCTACGGCATGTTGCCGGCCGCTATCAGCGGCGATCCCGCCAAGCGGACGGCGGCTGATAATCAGACCGTGCGCAATGTCTTCGTCATCGGGCCGGACAAGAAGGTCAAGCTGATCCTCATCTATCCGATGACCACCGGCCGCAATTTCGATGAGGTGATCCGCGTGATCGACTCGCTGCAATTGACGGCGAAGCACAAGGTCGCCACGCCGGTGAACTGGAAGAATGGCGAAGAGGTCATCATCGCCGGCTCCGTCTCCGACGACGACGCCAAGAAGACCTATCCGCAAGGCTGGAAATCGCCGAAGCCTTACATCCGCATCGTGCCGCAACCCAAAGCCTAGGCGCACCCGCAAGGATGAATATATGAACCCCCGGGGTTGAACCCCGGGGGTTTGTTTTTGATCATGCCGTGTTGAGTGGATTGCGCTTCCATGGCCACGCCGCGACCCGACCTCGGCTTCGTCCATCGCTTCGTTCCGGCGAGTGGTCCGGCGCGGCCCCCTCTCCTCTTGCTGCACGGCACCGGCGGCGACGAAAACGACTTGCTGAGCCTCGGCGCACAGATCGCATCCGGCGCGCCGCTGTTGTCGCCGCGCGGAAAGGTCTTGGAAAGCGGAATGCCTCGCTTTTTCCGGCGGCTGGCGGAAGGCGTCTTCGATCTCGAAGACCTCAAGACCCGCACGAGCGAGTTGGCCGAATTCGTGACCCACGCGCGCGATGTCTATGGCTTGCAGAAGCCGATCGCGGTGGGATTTTCCAATGGCGCCAATATCGCGGCGTCGCTTCTTCTCACGTATCCCGAGACACTTGCCGGCGCGGTGCTGATGCGTGCCATGACGCCGTTCGAACCACCAAAGCTGCCGGACCTGAGCGGCATACCTATTCTGATGCTGTCGGGAACGGCCGATCCCATCGTGCCCGCCCAGAGCCGCGAGCGCCTGGCTCAGCTTCTGAGCGAGGCCGGCGCCGATGTCACGCAGAAGATCGTGCCGGCCGGACATGGGCTCTCGCCGCAAGATCTCGCCACCGCCGCGCGCTGGCTGGCGGAGCGCGTCTAGCCTGTTCTTACCCGCGCGAGGAACCTCTCGGCTTCGGCTTTTAAAGTTTTTCCCTGATTGGCAAGCGCCTGGGCCGATGAGAGCACCTGCGCCGAGGCAGCGCCGGTTTCGCTGGCCCCGCGGTTCACGTCATGAATGTTGGTCACGACGCGGGTCGCCGCCTGCGAGGCGCCATGAATATTGCGGGCGATCTCCTGCATGGAGGCCCCCTGCTCCTCCACGGCGGAAGCGATAGAGCCGGCGATCTCCGATACGTGGCGGATGGTGGCGCCGATCTTTTGAATCGCCGAAACGGAATTGCTGGTGGCGGACTGAATGCCGTCGATCTGGCCTCCAATCTCCTCCGCCGCCTTGGCTGTCTGGTTGGCGAGTGTCTTCACCTCCGCGGCGACCACGGCGAAACCCTTTCCTGCTTCGCCCGCGCGTGCGGCTTCGATCGTGGCATTGAGCGCCAGCAAGTTGGTTTGCTCGGCGATGTCGGTGATCAGCTTAAGCACCTGGCTGATATGCTCGGCCGCGGCGGTGAGTTGGCTGATCTGCGCGTCCGTACGCTCCGCCTGACGCACCGCGTCCATCGTGATGCTGCTTGAATGCTGCACCTGGCGTCCGGTCTCCGCCACGGAAGAAGCAAGCTCGTCCGATGCGATGGCGACCGATTCCACATTCGACGATGCGTCCTCAGCCGCTCTGGCAACCGCGCCGGAAAGCTGATGGGTGGTATCGGCGGTAGCTGTGAGCGCGGTGGCGGTGGTCTCAAGATGGGCGGCGGCGGATGATACGGTGTCGACGATTGAGCCGATCACCGTCTGGAACTCCTGGGCGAACCGGTCGATCTCTGCTTTGCGCAGGCTCTTCGTCCGCTCTTCGGCTCTGTTCTGCTCGGCTTCCAGCTTTTCCATGCGGAGGAGGTATTCCTTGAAGGTTCGGGCGGCGCGCGCCGCGTCCCCTACCTCGTCACCGCGCTCGGCATAGAGGATTTCCACGGTCTTGTTGCCGCCGGCGAGTTGCGTCAAGACCTGGGCGACATGCTGAATCGGCCTGCCGATCGCGACTGAAGAGAAGATCGCCGATCCGACCAGGACCAGAATGACGAAGACGCCCGCGGCGAAATTGATCCGTTCCGCCCGCGTCATCTCCGCGTTGGATGACTCGTGCAGCTGGTCTATGCGTTTGGCCAGCGTCTGTCTCACCTGCGCGAGGTGAACATCCGCCGCGTTGCGCAGCGGGTCCGCGCGGGTGCGCAATAGAACGGCCTGTTGTTCCAGTGCCGCGGTCAGTTGATCCACGGCCGCGCGGTAGCGGGGAAGCGAGGCGAGAAGCGAGTCGACGATGAGAGCAAGCGTGGTTTCGCTGACCATCCTGCGCGCAAGCTTGAGCGCTACCGCGGCCTCGTCGAGATCCGCATACAGACGCCGCATCTGGTCTTCGTCGCTGCGCGTGAACCGCGACCAAGATTCAAACCGCGCCTGTTGAAAGGCTGAATCCGCACCCCTGACGGCCCGGACAAAGGAGATGCGGTTTTCCTCGGCCACGATCAGGCTGCTTTGGAAGAGCACCTCAAGTTTCCGGGACCATTCGACGCCCAGCTCAATCTGCTGTTCACGCAAGCCGATGATCGTCTGTTGCAGCCGGCCCAGTTCCTTCGCGGTGGCCGCGTAATCGTTGAACGTCGCTTTGGCCAGATCAAAGTCCGTCCGGTCGCCGGGGACCTTTGCCGTTGCCAATGCAAGGTCATAGGCCTTGTTGCCATTGACGATGTGACGTTCAACATCCGTAAGAATGCCGTTGATGGCTTCCTGCGTGGTCGCCAGCCGAATCTCGCGATCCGTGACGACGACGTGCCGCAGGGCGGTCTCCGCCTCGGCCGCCGCCCGTTGCAGCGCCTCACTGGTCTCGACGGTTTCAGCAAGCTGACGGCCGAGCCAGTTCACGCGCGCCTGATTGCCGGCCATGGCAAGCACGAGCAGAACACCAATTCCAGCAGATACAGCGAGCTTGGCGCCGATCCGAAATTGGAAGCGGGGCATTTATGACTCCGGCGGAAGGTAATACCGGACCCACTCTGCCGCCGGTCTTCTTTATTCGGCGTTAAGCATGTGAGGTGCGCCCCGTTTGCATGTTACATCAAGCACTTGCGAGCCTAACCCTTCAGCTTGGCGGCGATCTTCGCCACATGACTGCCCTGAAAACGCGCGCCGGCCAGCTCGATTTCCGATGGCATCCGGCTGCCGTCCGGACCGGTGATGGTGGATGCGCCGTAAGGGGAGCCGCCCTTGATCTCATCGACGCCTGTTTGACCTGTGAAAGCATAAGGAAGGCCCACCACCACCATGCCAAGGTGCAGCAGCGTCGGGATGAGCGTCAGGATGGTCGACTCCTGCCCGCCGTGCTGGGTGCCCGACGAGGTGAAGGCTGAACCGACCTTGCCAACCAGCGCGCCGCTTGCCCACAGGCCGCCGGTCTGGTCGAGGAAGTTGCGCATCTGCGACGTCACCACACCAAAGCGCGTGCCGGAACCGAAGATGATCGCGTCGTATTCGGCCAGTTCCTCAGGTTTGGCGACCGGCGCCGCCTGATCGAGCTTGTAGCCGGACTTCTTCGCGACATCTTCCGGCACGAGTTCGGGGACGCGCTTGATGACGGCCTCGGCACCCGCCTCCCGCACGCCTTCGGCCACGGCCTGGGCCATGCGCTCGATATGCCCGTAGGCGGAATAATAAAGGACGAGAACTTTGGTCATGGCGGTCTCCGGCTTTCAAAGCGGCAGCCAGGGGGATGACACGGCTGGGCTTTGTGGTTATCTTAAGTAACTAGATGACGATAATGCCTGCTGGTGTAAAGTACGCATCTTCCTGTAAGCAGGGCACACGGAGGGAACCATGACGGCCAAGTCACGCGCGGCGCGCCAGCCCAAGGTTCAGGAGACGGCGGCGCCGGACTTCCCTCCGGTGCTGGCGGGGCACGAGCACTGCCCGGTGCGGCATGTCCTCGACCGCCTGGGCGACGCCTGGAGCTTCCTCGTCGTTCTGCATCTCGGCGGCGGCCCGCAGCGCTTCAACGCGCTACGGCGGCGGATCGACGGCATTTCGCAGCGGATGCTGACGCTGACCTTGCGCAAGCTCGAACGAGACGGGCTTGTGAGCCGTCATGTGCGGCCCACCACGCCGCCGCAGGTGGAATATGCGCTGACCAAGCTCGGCCGCTCGCTCGGCGTGCCGATCAATGCGTTGACCAAATGGGCCGGCGCCAATCAGGACGCCATCGAAGCGGCGCGGACGGCCTACGACAGAACCGGCGGGTAGGACGAAATACCCAGAGCGGCGCGAATATGCGCCGGGACGCGGAACCGTCTTTTTCCCAGCGGGTTGTCCATGAGCACCGCTCTGATGGAGGCGATTATGACCTATCAAGATCCCGATCCGCTGCGCGACCGCGACCTCAATCCCCGGATGCAATCCGACATGCGCAGGGATACCGGTTTCAACGCCATGTGGGGCTGGATCGCCGGGGCCGTTGTCCTGGTGCTGCTGCTGGTCTTCATGTTCGGAGGCACGCAGAACACCGCGACGACGGACATCAACAATTCGCCGGCCGCTCCTACGATCACGACACCTCCGGCAAACGATAATGCCGCCGCTCCGCGTTCGATGCCGTCGGAGACGACAGGCCAGAGCCAGCAGCGGTAATCATTGGCATAAGTAAATTTGAAGCGTCGCGCGGTGCCGGAAAGGCACCGCGCGATGTTGCTTGATCTTGTATGACTCGCCCAGCCGTGTTTCGATCATCGTGACAGTCACGATGAGCCCTTTCCGGTGAACCTTCACTCCCTTCTGCTCCAGCGCCAGGCCGCCGGCCGGCCGGTGACCGTCGGCTTGATCGGCGCGGGAAAATTCGGCGCCATGTTCCTCGCTCAGGCGCAGCTGACCGCCGGCCTGCATGTCGTTGGCCTGGCCGATCTCGACGTAAACCGCGCACGGCGCCAGCTTGAAGCCGCCGGATGGCCGGTGGAGGCCTTCTCCGCGGCTTCGTTGCCGGATGCGGCGAAAACCGGCGGGCTGCACGTTTCCAATGACGCCGAGGCGCTGATCGCCAACCCGCAAATCGAGGTGATCGTCGAGGCGACCGGCCATCCTGCCGCCGGCATCCGCCATGCAATCGCCGCCATCGCGCACGGCAAGCATATCGTCATGGTCAATGTGGAAGCGGACGCGGTCGCCGGGCCGCTGCTGGCGCAAAAGGCGCGGCAGGCGGGCGTGGTCTACAGCCTGGCCTGGGGCGATCAGCCGGCGCTGATCTGCGAGCATGTGGATTGGGCGCGAACCTGCGGCTTCAAGGTCATCGCGGCGGGCAAGGGCACGCGCTACGAGCCGCATTATCACCAATCCACGCCCGACACGCTATGGGACATCCTGGACAAATATCTTCAGATCAAGGACCGCGCCTCGATCAATCCGAAGATGTTCAACAGCTTCATCGACGGCAGCAAATCGGCGATCGAGATGACGGCGGTGTGCAACGCCACCGGCCTGGTGCCGCAGAGCGGCGGCTTGGGTTTTCCACCCGCGTCGCGTTTCGAGCTGGCCGATGTGTGCAAGCCTAAAAACGGCGGCGGCGCGCTGGAGAAAGCCGGAGTGACGGAAGTGGTGTCGTCGGTCTATCGCGACGGACGCGACGTGCCGCATCATCTCGCGCTCGGCACCTATGTCGTGATCGAGGGCGAGACAGACTACGCACGCCGCTGCTTCCGCGAATATCAGATGCTGCCGGACGGAAGCGGGCGCTATGCGGCGCTCTACCGACCCATTCACATGATCGGCCTGGAACTGGGCGTGTCGGTCGCGAGCGCGGCCTTACGCAAGGAGCCGACCGGCGTGCCCACGGGGTTCCGCTCCGACGCGATCGCCACCGCCAAGCGCGCGCTCAAGAAAGGCGAGATGCTCGACGGCGAAGGCGGCTTCTGTGTCTGGGGCAAGCAGACGCCGGCGGAGCGATCGCTGCGAGATGGGCTGCTGCCGCTCGGCCTCGCTCATGGCGTGAAACTCACGCGCGATATTGGGCCGGGCGAAATGCTGACCTGGAAGGACGTCGAATACGACGGTGCCGACGTCGCGGTGAAGGTACGCCGGGAGATGGAAGCGTCGTTCGCAGGAAGACATGCCGCGCCTGAATGAACGAGCAAGCGCCGGCTTATCGCGTGGCGTTGGGGCGCCAGTTCACCAGGAAAACGCCGGCGACGCAGACGGCCATGCCGAGAAGCGCGAGCGGCTGCAGGCGTTCACCGAATATGAGCCAGGCCATCAACGCCGTCACGGGCGGAGTGAGGTAGAACAAGCTGGCGACGCGGGTGGCGGCCGAGCGTCGGATCATGAAATACAAAAGCCAGATCGCGCCGAGCGACAGCACGAACACGAGCCAGCCCAGCGCCAGCAGGAACTCGGGGGTCCATCGCACGTCCCGGGTTTCAAATAGAAAAGCCGCCACGACAAAGAGCAGCCCGGACGCCGCGTATTGGATCAGGAATGCGGAGCGCCAATCGACTCCGCCCGCGAAACGCTTCTGATACAGCGTTCCGACGGTGATGCCGATCAGCGCGAAGGATATGGCGACCCAGGCCACGACTGATGTGTCGCCGACAGTCTTGCCCTGCACGACGAGGGCAACGCCCAGCAGTCCCAGGATCAATCCCACCCATTGATGCGGCGCGACCCTCTCGCCTAGCCAGCGATTGGCCAGCGTCGAGGTGAGTACCGGCTGCAAGGCGACGACCAGAGCGGCCAGTCCAGCCGGCAGGCCCCGGTCGATGGAAACAAGAACGCCACCAAGATACAGGGCATGCACGAGCGATCCTGCGACGACATTGTGCCAAAGCCCCGCGCGCGGCGGCCAGGGCGGACGGGTGACGAGCACAAGGGGCGTCAGGATGAGCACCAAGGCGATCATGCGGAGCGACAAAAAGGTCATCGGCTCCGCATAGGGAAGGCCCGCCTTGGAGCCGATAAAGCCTGAACTCCAAAGCACGACGAAAATCGCGGGCGCCGCGATGATGAGAAAGTCTTCGATGGAACGATTCTTCATGCGCGGCTGAGGATGTTGCTATGCTGGAAGTCGTACACAATCGGTGCGTGCGGAACCAACCGCACCAAAGCGCATTGTCCCCTGCCCTGACAAGGAAGCTTTCATGAGCGAATTGTTTACGCCGGAATTTCTACTTTTTATATTGCTTGGGTTTGCAGCACAATTGGTCGATGGCGCACTCGGCATGGCTTATGGCCTGATCGCCACGACGGTGCTGTTGTCGCTCGGTACGCCGCCTGCCTTCGCCAGCGCCAGCGTGCACGCGGCTGAGGTGGTGACCACCGGCCTCGCGGGCGCATCGCATGTCTGGCACAAGAATGTCGATTGGGGATTGTTCAAGCGGCTCGCGCCGGCAGGCGTGGCCGGCGGGATTCTGGGGGCGTATGTCCTTGTCGAACTGCCGGAGACTTTCGTCAAAGTGATGGTGACGTTCTATCTCATCGGCATGACGCTGATGATCACGCGCCGGATCGTTGCCAGCAAGAAGGCGCAGGAAGGCACCCAGGCGCAACGGGAGCGCAAGCTTCCGGCCGCCGCGGTCGGCGGCGCCGGCGGTTTCCTGGATGCGATCGGCGGCGGCGGCTGGGGGCCGGTTGTCACCTCCACGCTGCTGGCGCGCGGCGACCACCCGCGCTCCACCATCGGCTCGGTTTCGCTGGCGGAATTCTTCCTGACCGTGGCTGTCTCCGTCGCATTCCTGACGGCCTTGGATTTCACCGGATACTGGAAGACGGTGCTTGGCTTGATCATCGGCGGCGCCATGGCGGCGCCGCTCGCCGGCTACCTCAGCCGCATCCTTGCGCCGCGCACGCTGATGATCATGGTGGCGGTCGTGATCTCGATCCTCAGCGTCTACAGCTTGGCGCGGCTCGCCATCGCGGCGGCGAAGGCGCTAAGTTGACGAAAGTAGCGTGGATTTGCCCTGGGCTTTCATGCTGACCTTAAGGCGCACCGATAAAGCCGCGCGAGCCAAGGCGAGACTTGTCGCATGAAGATCTGCATATACGGCGCGGGCGCCATCGGCGGTTATATCGGCGTGCTGCTCAAGCTTGCCGGCGCGGACGTGTCGCTGGTCGCACGCGGCGCGCATCTGAAGGCAATCCGCGAGCATGGGCTGAAGCTGCTCATCGACGGCGAAGAGAAATCGGCCCGGATGCCGGCCACTGACAAGCCGGCTGAGCTCGGCCCCCAGGATTACGTCATCGTCGGTTTGAAGGCCCACCAGGCTTGGGAAGTGGCGGAGCAAATGGCGCCTCTGCTCGGGCGCGACACGGCGGTGGTGACGGCGCAGAACGGGCTGCCCTGGTGGTACTTCTACGGGTTTGAAGGCCAATACGCGGACCGGCGGATCGAAAGCGTCGATCCCGGGGACCGGCAATGGCGGGCGATCGGTCCTCAACGCGTGATCGGCTGCACCGTCTATCCGGCCGCTGAAGTCGCTTCTCCCGGCGTCATCAAGCATATCTCCGGCAACAAGTTCGGTCTGGGTGAGCCGAAACGCGAGATCACCGAACGCGTGCGGCGGCTGTCCGACCTCTTCGAAAAAGCCGGGATGAAAGCGCCCATCCTGCCGGAAATCCGCAATGACATCTGGCTGAAGCTTTGGGGCAATCTTTGCTTCAATCCTATCTCAGCGCTCACACGCGCAACGCTCGACGTGGTGGCGACGGACCCGGGCACGCGCGCCCTTTCGCGCAACATGATGCTGGAGGCCGAACGCATCGGCCGGCGCATCGGTGTGCATTTCCGGGTGGACGTGGAGCGCCGCATCGACGGCGCGGCCAAGGTGGGCGCGCACCGCACCTCGATGTTGCAGGACCTGGAGCGCGGGCGGGCGCTGGAGATCGATGCCTTGCTGACGGCGGTGCAGGAATTGGGACGCCTGGTGGAAATGGAAACGCCCTATATCGACGCGGTGCTTGCGCTCACGCAGCAGATGGCGCGCGTGGCCGGGCTTTATCCCACATTCCCCGATTCCGTCCTCCAGGAAGCGCAACCCCGGATCGATTAGCTCTTATTCGGCCGGAGCAAAGCGCAGCACGTCGCCCGCGGCGTTCATCTCCTTGAAGCGAAAGTCCCGGCGCTCCATGGCGCGCTCATCGCGGCCCCAGAACTCCATGTTCCAATCTTCGTCCACATGCGCCGCCGCCCAGGCCTCCTCCACCGACATGCGGCCGCGCAGAAGCGCCAGCGCCAGGAGCGCGGAGCCGGTGAGCGTGGTGATCGAGGAAACAGCGCCGAGCTGCCAGGGATCGGCTGGAATCGCCGTCCGCGCCGCAGCCAGCGCCTCGTCGGGCTGATCGACGAACATCACGCCCTGCCCCAGAATGAAATTCGCGCCAAGCTTATCGCGCGCCCAGGTGACGATCGGGTCCCAATGGCGCGCCTGCCGCTCGACCAGCGCCTTCGGGCCCTCGACGCGATAGAAAACAAGATCGGAAGAGAGATATTGGGCGATGTTGTCGGCCACGGGTTGCGGCGCATCCACGACGCCGTCGATGATGGAATTGACCAGCCGCGTGAGCGGCATCGCCATGGGATCGATGGTCTCGCCTTGCGCCGCCCATTCCGCCGCGACGGCTTCCGCGAGTTCCCGCGTGGGAGCCGCCAGCAGGCGCCGCCCCGGCGTTCGCACGGGTTTGCCGTCGAGCAGAATGCTGAAGGTGTCTCCGGCCTCATCGACGGCCGCGTTTTCATAGAAGCGCTGACGCAAGGGCGGCCGCATGGCGCGCCGCGCCGCTGCCACCGGATCGGGCGGACGCCGGTCGAAAATCTCCTCGAACACATCACGCATTCGCTTACCTAGTTAATGGGCCGCATGCCTTTGTGCATCGCACCAAAAGGGCCGCCATATAATGCGCAAGCAGTACCGCATTGTGGCGCCCAATTAAGGCATGCATTTCGCGCAGGCAACGAGCCGGTTGAAAGGATGCCCATTTACAGCCGATCACGGTGGCTTTCGAGGCTCCAGTCCAGTAAAATCGTGTCCGGATTCGACCTTTGGCTAAGTCGCAGCTGGCCGGAAACAGCAAGCGGATGCGGCACGCGGTTTTCCCACGGTTGGCGTAGCGGGGGACGCGCGAGGAGTGAATGAAGAACACTGACATTTCCGCGCCGGACTACTTCCATAAAGTGGTCGATTGCCAATGGGCTTGCCCGGCGCATACGCCCGTCCCTGAATACATCCGGTTGATCGCTGAGGGCCGCTACGGCGACGCCTACATGATCAATTGGAAATCCAACGTGTTCCCTGGAATCCTGGGGCGCACCTGCGACCGGCCATGCGAGCCGGCCTGCCGCCGCGTGCGGGTGGAAAAGGAGCCGGTGGCGATCTGCCGCCTGAAAAGAGTGGCGGCGGACTACAAGGACGACATCCGCGAACGGCTACCCCAACCCGCCACCACAAAAAACGGAAAACGCATCGCCCTCGTCGGTGGCGGACCTGCTTCATTGACGGTGGCGCGCGATCTCGCGCCGCTTGGTTATACGTGTGTCGTGTTCGACGGCGACCCGAAGGCCGGCGGCATGATGCGCTCGCAAATCCCGAAATTCCGCCTGCCGGACTCGGTGATCGACGAGGAGTGCGATTACGTCCTCAATCTCGGCATTGAATTCCGCGGCGGCCAGCGAATCGACAGCCTGAAGGCCTTGCTGGCGGAAGGCTGGGACGCGATCTTCGTCGGCTCCGGCGCGCCGCGCGGGCGCGACCTCGACATTCCCGGGCGGAAAGAAGCGGCAAAGAACATCCATATCGGCATCGACTGGCTCTCCAGCGTGTCCTTCGGCCACATCAGCAAGATCGGCAAGCGCGTGATCGTGCTCGGCGGCGGCAACACGGCGATGGACTGCTGCCGTTCCTCACGCCGTCTCGGCGGCGAGGACGTCAAGGTCATCGTGCGCTCCGGCTTCGAGGAAATGAAGGCGTCGCCTTGGGAAAAGGAAGACGCCATGCACGAGGGTATCCCGATCCTCAATTTCATGGTGCCGAAGGAATTCACCCACGACAACGGCCGCCTCACCGGCGTCGTCTTCGAGAAGGTCATGGCTTGGCGCGACGACAAGGGCAAGCGCCACCTCTTACCAAGCGGCGAGCCCGACCAGCATGTGCCTTGCGACGACGTGCTGGTCGCGGTGGGCCAGGAAAATTCCTTCCCCTGGATCGAGCGCGACATCGGGATCGAGTTCGACAAATCGGGAATGCCCAAGGTCGATCCGAAGACCATGCGCTCAAGCAACCCGAAGATCTTCTTCGGCGGCGACAGCGCCTTCGGTCCCAAGAACATCATCTGGGCCGTGGCGCATGGCCACGAGGCCGCGGTATCCATCGACAAGATGCTCAATGGCGAGGACATCAACCACCGCCCTCTCCCCGCGGTTGAGGTAATGAGCCAGAAGATGGGCATCCACGAGTGGAGCTACGACAACGAGATCGCGCTCGATAAGCGCTACAAGGTGCCGCACCGCGACAAGGTGGTCGCGCTGAAGGACATCAAGGCGGAGGTGGAGCTTGGCTTCGATCCGCAGCTCGCGCTGGCCGAGGCCAGCCGTTGCCTCAATTGCGACATCCAGACGGTGTTCACGTCTTCGCTCTGCATCGAATGCGATGCCTGCGTGGATATCTGCCCGATGGACTGCATCACGTTCACGGAGAACGGCGAGGAAGCCGACCTGCGCAAGCGGCTCAAGGCCCCCGCCAACAACGAGACGCAGGATCTCTATGTCGCCAACGGCCTGAAGACCGGCCGCGTGATGGTGAAGGACGAAGACGTCTGCCTGCACTGCGGCCTGTGCGCCGAGCGCTGCCCCACCGGCGCCTGGGACATGCAGAAGTTTTTCCTGGAAATGAGCCAGGCGGGTGAAGGATGCCGATCGAGAGCGTAAACGATTTCGTCGTCAGGTTTGCCAACGTCAATGGCTCGGGCTCGGCGAGCGCCAACGAGATGTTCGCCCGTGCCGTGATGCGCATGGGCATCCCGGTCGCGCCGCGCAACATCTTCCCGTCCAATATCCAAGGACTGCCGACCTGGTACGAGGTGCGCATATCCGAGGCCGGATATCTCGGCGCGCGCGGCGGCACCGATTTCATGGTCGCGATGAACCCGCAGACCTGGGACAAGGACGTCGCCTCCATCGAGCCCGGCGGCTACCTGTTCTATGATTCCACCAAGCCGATGCCGACGACAAAATTCCGCGACGACATCACGGTCATCGGCGTGCCGCTCACCGCGATCTGCAACAGCCAATATACCGATCCGCGCCAGCGCCAGCTGTTCAAGAACATCGTCTATATCGGCGCGCTGACGGCGCTGCTCGACATGGACGTGCCGGTGGTGGAGAAGTTGATCGGCGAGCAGTTCAAGGGCAAGGAAAAGCTGATCCAGCCCAACATCCATGCGCTGCATCTCGGCCGCGACTATGCGCTCAATCAGCTGAAATGCCCGATCGGGCTGCGGCTCCGGCGCAGCGAGGGCGTGGGCGACCGCATCCTTGTCGAGGGCAATTCCGCCGCTGCGCTGGGCGCGGTCTATGGCGGCGCCACGGTCTGCGCCTGGTATCCGATCACCCCCTCCTCGTCGCTCGCGGAGGCCTTCACCAGCCATTGCAAGCGGCTGCGGGTTGATCCCGAGACCAAGAAGAACCGCTTCGCCATCGTTCAGGCGGAGGATGAACTGTCCTCCATCGGCATGGTGATCGGCGCGGGCTGGAACGGCGCGCGCGCCTTCACCTCGACCTCAGGGCCCGGCATCTCGCTGATGCAGGAATTCATCGGGCTGGCCTATTTCGCGGAAGTGCCGGCGGTGATCTTCGACGTGCAGCGCGCGGGCCCCTCCACCGGCATGCCGACGCGCACCCAGCAATGCGATCTGATCAACTGCGCCTATGCCTCGCACGGCGACACGAAGCATGTGCTGCTGTTCCCAGAGGACCCGGCGGAGGCTTTCGAGTTCGGCGCGCACGCCTTCGATCTCGCAGACCGCCTACAGACGCCGATCTTCGTGATGCTCGATCTCGATATCGGCATGAACCACCGGCTGTGCCGGCCGCTGAAGTGGGATGAGACGCGTGCCTACGACCGCGGCAAGATCATGACGGCGGCGGAGTTGGAGGCGGGCAAGGAATTCGGGCGCTATCTCGACGTGGACGGCGACGGCATCCCCTACCGCACCTATCCCGGCACGCACCCGACCAAGGGCTCCTTCTTCACCCGCGGCACCTCGCGCGACCGCTACGCGCGCTACACCGAGGAGGGCGGCCCCTACGCCGACAATATGCAGCGCCTGCTGCGCAAGTTCGAAACGGCAAAGGATATGATCCCACGCCCGCTGCGCGCCAATTGCGAGAAGGCCACGCGCTATGGCGTCATTTATTTCGGCTCCACCAGCCCGGCCATGGACGAGGCAATCGCCACGCTGAGCGCGCAAGGCCATCATCTCGACCGGCTGCGCGTGCGTGCTTTCCCCTTCCATCACACGGTGGACGACTTCATCTCCGAACACGATTCAGTCTTCGTGGTCGAGCAGAACCGCGACGCGCAGATGCGCTCCTTGATCGTCAATGAATGCGGCATCGATCCGGCGCGGCTGATCCCGGTCCTGCACTACGACGGCACGCCGATCACGGCGCGTTTCATTGCCCACGCCATCAGCGAGCGGCTGGACGCGCTGAAGATCACTCCGCTGCGGAAGGTGGGGGCATGATGGACACGGGATTAATGCCATGACCTATCTCACCAAACCGAAATTCCACCATCCGGAATTGCCGAAGAACGCGCTCGGCTATACGCACCGCGACTACGAAGGCTCGGTGTCCACCCTGTGCGCCGGCTGCGGGCACGACTCGATCACAGCGGCCATCATTGAGGCCTGCTTCGAGCTTTCCATCGAGCCGCACCGCGTGGCGAAGATTTCCGGTATCGGATGCTCGTCGAAGACGCCGACCTATTTCCTCGGCAACTCGCACGGCTTCAATTCTGTGCATGGGCGCATGCCGTCGGTGCTGACAGGCGCCAACCTCGCCAACCGCGATCTCATTTATCTCGGCGTCTCCGGTGACGGTGACAGCGCCTCCATCGGGCTTGGGCAGTTCGCCCATTGCATCCGCCGCGGCGTGAACATGGTCTATATCGTCGAGAACAACGGCGTGTATGGCCTGACCAAGGGCCAGTTCTCCGCCACCGCCGACCGCGGCTCCAAGAGCAAGCGCGGCCTGACCAATACGGACAACGCCATCGACCTGGTGGCGCTGGCGTTGCAACTCGGCGCGACCTTCGTGGCGCGCAGCTTCTCCGGCGACAAGACGCAACTCATTCCGCTGATCAAGGCGGCCATCGAGCACAAGGGCGCGGCCTTCATCGATTGCATCTCGCCTTGCGTGGCCTTCAACAACCATGCCGGCTCGACCAAGAGCTTCGACCATGTGCGCGAGCACAACGACGCAGTGAACCGCCTCGACTTCATCACCGGCCGCGAGGAAATCACGGTCACCTACGAGCCGGGCACGGTCGAAGTGGTGAAGCAGCACGACGGCTCCGCGCTGGCCTTGCGCAAGCTGGCGAAGGAATATGACGTGCACGACCGGCTGGCGGCGATGGGCTATCTATTGGAGCGCGGCGCGGCGGGCGAGATCGTAACGGGGCTTCTCTATATGGACGCCGAGCCAGACGACCTGCACGCCAATTCGAATACGGTCGACCGGCCGCTCAACGCGCTGGGCGAAAAGGAATTGTGCCCGGGCTCCGCGGCGCTGGACAAAATCAACGCCGGGCTGCGCTAGCGGATGTGGAGACTGGCAAAGTCCTACTGGATGCTTGTCGTCCTCGCGGCCGGCTGTCTTCTCTATTTGCCGTTTTTGGGACAGCGGCCGCTCTATGTCGAAGAGGGGCGGCGCGCCTTGCAAGTGGTGGCGTTGCTCAACGGCGGCTCGTGGTGGCAGCTTGACGTCGGTGGCATGCTCTACGCGGCGAAGCCGCCCATGCTGCCTTGGCTGATGGCGCTCTCGTCCTTCATCACCGGCGGAATCAACGAGTGGGCGGTGCGCCTGCCCTCGGTGATCGCGGTCATGCTCGCAGCACTGGCCAGCGGAGGTATCGCCTCGGTGCTGGCGGAAACGACCGGCGCCCGCCAGCACAAGCACCTTGCCGCGCTTGCCGGGGGCCTTGCTTTTCTCACCTGCCCCTCGATCATCGAACGGGCGCGTATCGGCGAAACCGATCTGGTGGCGACGGCCGGCGTCGCCCTGGCATTTTGGGCCTTTTTCATCGCGCGTGGCAAAAATCGATTTACGCTCGCCCACTGGCTAGGGATCGGAGCGCCTCTGGCGGTCACTGCACTCGCCAAGGGACCCATTCCTATCGCCTTCGCGGCGGTCCCGATCCTGCTGACCTTCGCGCTCGACAGGGACGGCAAGCGGCTCGCGATTTCCGTCGCAGTTCTCTGCGCCGCGTTGGCTCCACTTGGTCTATGGGCTTATTTGAATATGAACGCGGGAAACGGCATCTGGGCGCAGGAAACCCGCGTTTCCAGGATCAGTCTGCTGCTGACGCTCGAAGGTTTTCTTCCCCTCCTCCACCTCAATCAGATCCCCCGCTGGCTTGTCGGCATGTTGCCATGGTCCGCCCTGGCGGCTGTTTATGTCTGGCAGCGGCGCAACGACATACGCCACGACGCGCTCCTGCGCGCCGTCCTGTTCTACGCGATTCCGGTGTCGGCCGTTGTGTTGCTCTGGCCGGGAGGGGCCGGCCGCTACGCGCTGCCGGCCATCGTGCCGGTGATGGCGCTTGCCGGCGTCTTCATCGCGGACCAATGGTCGCGCGTGACGGTCCGCCGAGTGTTCGCGGTGTCGGCGGCATGTCTGGCCGTGGTTGCCTTCGGCGTAGGGGCCATGGCCGGACGAGCGGAGGGCAATACAAGGTTTCGGGCCAACGTCAGCGCCTTGCACAAGCTTATCCAGGAGCGGGCGATCCAACGCATCCATTTCGTCGACACGCAAAGGGTCGCGAATCTCGGCACCACCGACGTCAACAACTTCCTGGCCTATGCGCGCCGTCCGGTGAGGATCGGTGATTTCTCGGGCGCCGCCGCTCCGTCCGCCGGCGACATGTTGATCCTCGGGCGGGAGAGCGATCTCGCTCCAGGCGCTCTGCGCCGATGGAAACCGGAAGGGATGCTCGGCACGACCGGCTTACGTATCTATTTCCCAGTCGCGCGACCGCCGGCCGGCTGATCAGCAGTCGCCGAGAGAGCGCAGCAATTCTTGTTATTGAATTTATTGAAACGCGCAGGCGTGGATGTAGGTGCCCTGCTCGCTGGCCGGCAGGCCGCCGAGCGCGCCCTGATGCGTGCAGCGCGCCACCCGGTCCTGGGATGTCTCCCGTCCCATGGCCGGCACCGTCGGCACCTGCGGATATCCCGCCACCGGCTGGGCCGCCGACACGCTGCCGGTGACGTTTGGGGTCTCGGGCATGACCATTGGCTGCATGGGATAGAGCTGCGGCGCGACGCTTGCAGGAACAGCTGCCGAGCTGCGGGTAACACGCTTTAGCGGTTTCTGAACCGTCTTCGCCGGTTTCGCGTCCTCGGCCACGGCCGGCGGCGCGCCGACCTCAAGCCAAACGGAATCCGGCACATGCAGCGTCGGACTCGCCAGGAGCCACACCACCGTCAGAATGGCGATCTGCAACGTTCTGCGCATGTTGAATCAAATAGAGCGTTCCGCCCGCAACTGGGCAGCCCAGGCCTATCAAGCAAAGGTGAACGCTTTATTCCTCTTCCGGCGCCTGCTCGATCGGGTCGTAGCGGGTAAGGTCGAACCCGAGCAGGTTCCAGGACTGCACCATGTGTGCAGGTAACGGCGCGGTAACGTCGATGGTTCCCCCGCGCGGGTGCGGTATGGCGATGCGGCGGGCGAGCAAATGCAGCTTGTCCTGGATGCCGCCCGGTAACTGCCAGTTTTCCTTGGCGAAATACTTCGGGTCCCCCACGATGGGGTGGCCGATATGGTCCATATGGGCACGCAACTGATGCGTGCGGCCGGTGACCGGCTTGAGCGACAGCCAGGCCAGTTGTTGCGCAGCCGTCTCCACCACCGCGTAGTAGGTGACGGCGTGGCTCGCCCCCTCGTCGCCGTGCTGGGCGATGCGCATGAAGCTGTCCTCTTCCAGTTGCTCCTTGGCGAGGTAGGTGGAGATGCGGCCCTGCTTCGGCCGCGGCACGCCGACGACCAGCGCCCAATAAATCTTGCGCGCCGAGCGCGAGCGGAAATTCTTCGCCAGCGCGGCGGCGGCAAAGCGCGTCTTGGCGACGAGCAGGCAGCCCGCCGTGTCCTTGTCGAGGCGATGCACGAGACGCGGACGCTGGCCGTCGCGGCTGCGCAGCACGTCGAGCATGCCGTCGATGTGCCGCACGGTGCCGGAGCCGCCCTGCACCGCCAGCCCCATGGGCTTGTTCAGCACCATCACGTCGTCGTCTTCATAGAGCGTGATCGACTTGAGGAAGGCGCGGGTCTTCACGTCCTCGCTCGCGCCCTCGCGTGGCTTCGGTGGCTCGTGCCTGAACGGCGGGATGCGCACCTTCTGGCCGGCTTCCAGCCGATCCTTTGGCTGCGCGCGCTTGCCGTCCACGCGCAGCTCGCCTTTGCGGATCACGCGCTGGATATGGCTGAAGGAAAGGCCGGGGAAGCGCGCTTCCAGGAAGCGGTCCACGCGCATGCCGGATTCGTCAGGCGTCACCGCCACGTTCTGCACGCCGGTGGGCGCCAGGGGCGCGGGTGGCGGCTTAGGCATCGCTTTGTTCACCCTCTCCCCTTGCGGGAGAGGGTGGGCGCTCCGAGCAGAGCGAGGAGCGACCGGGTGAGGGGGAGATTGTTTATCTCCAGTGTCTTGCCGGGAGCCGCGTTTTTTCAGCGCGAAGCGGCCCGGCCCGGCAGCATTACCCTGGCGCGGTCGCGTGCGCTCGCCGGCACCGCGGCCGTGGCTGTTACGCTTTCCCATTATCCGCCCGTTCCTTCCGCAGCAAGGTTCAATGAGGTGCAAACTTACGGATTAAGCCCACTTGCGTATCTTTTTCGTACTTAAACCAGACATCCGGTCTCCTAATTGCCTTATGCGCCACAAAATATTCGTAGTCCCGAACCCACTCTTCTAGTTCTGAAGAGCGCGCTCCGTAGAGATCAATTAACTTCTTGATAGCGGAGACCGCGTCCTCTCCGCTGGTACTTCTGTGTCGAATCTTTTCTGCAAGCGCGCGTGTCTCCGTACCGCTATGGTACTCGGAACCCAAAAATTCATGCCGATAGTCAATGTCTGTAAAAAACACAAATTCTCGCAATGCCTCTTCTCTTTCCTCCTTGGTCAGCCCCGCATCTCGAACGATGGCATCCGCTGACTTTAAAATATCCCGATGAAATTCCCTATTGTTATCTGCGAATCTGCCGGTTCGCATGGCAGCCGAAACAGCTACTGATAACGTGAGCTTGATCGCATTCTTGAGCTGTTCTGAAAGTTGGCCAGCTTCAACTATTTTTTCCCGAAGCTTCGCTTTGAGGGGCCCTAAAGCTAGTTCTTCAAAGCGATCTGAGCTGACGTTAGCAGCTAGCAGTATGAGCACTATGGAAACGAGCAACAATCCGCCTGCTGTATCATATCCATAGAAAGCGAGGGCGGCTGGCGCTATCAGCAGAAGGAACAACAAAAGGATATTGAAGAATTTCAACTTTTGCTCATCTCCTTCCGCAGCTTCGCCCAGTAGTCCAGCCGCTTCCTGATCTCGCGCTCGAATCCGCGATCGGGCGGATCGTAGAAGGTCTGGCGCGGCAGCGCGTCGGGAAAATAATTCTGGCCGGAGAAGGCCTCTTCCTGGTCGTGATCGTAAGCGTAACCGCGGCCATAGCCTTCCGACTTCATCAGCTTGGTCGGCGCGTTGAGGATGTGCTTGGGCGGCAGCAGCGAGCCCGCTTCCTTCGCCGTCCGCATGGCCTCGCCATAGGCGGTATAAGCGGCGTTCGATTTCGGCGCGGTGGCCACATAGATCACCGCCTGGGCGATGGCGAGCTCGCCTTCCGGGCTGCCGAGGAAGTCGTAGGCATCCTTCGCCGCATTCGCGATGACCAGCGCCTGCGGATCGGCGAGGCCGATGTCCTCCACCGCCATGCGCACGATGCGGCGCGCGAGATAGAGCGGGTCCTCGCCAGCATCGACCATCCGGCAGAAATAATAGAGCGCCGCGTCCGGATCGGAGCCGCGCACCGACTTGTGCAGCGCGGAGATCAGATTGTAGTGGCCGTCCTGCGCCTTGTCGTAGATCGGAGCGCGCCGCTGCACCACGTCCTGGATGGCGGCGGCATCGAAAACCTCATCGGCGCGGGCGGCGCGCCAGACTTCTTCCGCCAGCGTCAGCGCCGCACGGCCGTCGCCGTCGGCCATGCGAACGAGCGTTGCCCGCGCCTCGGCGTCCACCGGCAGCTTTTTGCCTTCGATCTCCTCGGCGCGCACGAAGAGCTTCTCGATCGATTCCTCATCGAGCGATTTGAACACCAGCACCCGCGCCCGCGACAGCAGCGGCGCGTTCAGCTCGAATGAGGGATTTTCCGTGGTCGCGCCGACCAGGACGATGGTGCCGTCTTCCATCACCGGCAGGAACGAGTCCTGCTGGGCGCGGTTGAAGCGGTGAATCTCGTCCACGAAGAGCAGCGTCCCCTGCCCGGTCTCGCGCCGTGCGCGCGCCTGCTCGAAAACTTTCTTGAGATCGGCGACACCGGTGAAGATGGCCGAGATCTGCTCGAAATGCAGGTCGGTTTCCTGCGCCAGCAAACGCGCCACGGTGGTCTTGCCGGTGCCGGGCGGACCCCAGAACACCAGCGAGCCGAGCGAGCGCGTCTCCAGCATTCGCGTGAGCGCGCCGTCCGAGCCGAGCAGATGATCCTGGCCGACGACCTCGGAAAGCTTGGCCGGCCGCAGCTTGTCGGCAAGTGGGCGCGGCGCGTCGTGCTCCAGCCCGGCGGCGGAGAACAGCGTGGGACCGGATTTACGGCGGGGGGTCATGGCAACCACCAAATTCCGACGCGCTCCTTCTCCCTCTCCCCGCGTGCGGGGAGAGGGTC
>Ga0080064_1000016_pt1:0-2500 | contig 205111 bp, 209 predicted proteins | sample Subgrocontami54m_FD_69260 | JGI IMG/M metagenome (GOLD analysis project Ga0080064, IMG submission 69260) | Subsurface groundwater microbial communities from S. Glens Falls, New York, USA - GMW46 contaminated, 5.4 m (SPADES assembly) (version 2) ...
AACCCAGCTCACGTACCACTTTAAATGGCGAACAGCCATACCCTTGGGACCGGCTACAGCCCCAGGATGTGATGAGCCGACATCGAGGTGCCAAACTCCCCCGTCGATATGAACTCTTGGGGGGAATCAGCCTGTTATCCCCGGCGTACCTTTTATCCGTTGAGCGATGGCCCTTCCATACAGAACCACCGGATCACTATGACCTGCTTTCGCACCTGCTCGACCTGTCCGTCTCGCAGTTAAGCAACCTTATGCCATTGCACTATCAGCACGATTTCCGACCGTACCTAGGTTACCTTCGTACTCCTCCGTTACTCTTTGGGAGGAGACCGCCCCAGTCAAACTGCCTACCATACACGGTCCCCGATCCAGATAATGGACCTAGGTTAGAACCTCAAACACATCAGGGTGGTATTTCAACGTCGGCTCCACGAGAACTAGCGTCCTCGCTTCAAAGCCTCCCACCTATCCTACACAGATATGTTCAAAGTCCAATGTAAAGCTACAGTAAAGGTGCACGGGGTCTTTCCGTCTAGCAGCGGGTAGATTGCATCTTCACAAACACTTCAACTTCGCTGAGTCTCGGGTGGAGACAGTGTGGCCATCGTTACTCCATTCGTGCGGGTCGGAACTTACCCGACAAGGAATTTCGCTACCTTAGGACCGTTATAGTTACGGCCGCCGTTTACCGGGGCTTCGATCAAGAGCTTGCACCCCATCAATTAACCTTCCGGCACCGGGCAGGAGTCACACCCTATACGTCCACTTTCGTGTTTGCAGAGTGCTGTGTTTTTATTAAACAGTCGCAGCCACCAATTCACTGCAACCCCTATCTGCTTCATCCGCGAGGGACTACACATACCAGGGGCGCACCTTCTCCCGAAGTTACGGTGCTAATTTGCCGAGTTCCTTCACCCGAGTTCTCTCAAGCGCCTTAGAATTCTCATCCTGCCCACCTGTGTCGGTTTGCGGTACGGTCTCTATATAACTGAAGCTTAGAGGCTTTTCTTGGAAGCATGGTATCACTCACTTCATCCTCAATGAGGACTCGTCATCACGTCTCGACCTAAGCTCTCCGGATTTGCCTAAAGAACCAGCCTACACGCTTAAACCGGGACATCCAACACCCGGCCGAGCTAACCTTCTCCGTCCCCCCATCGCATTATATAAAGGTATCGGAATATTAACCGATTTCCCATCAGCTACGCATTTCTGCCTCACCTTAGGGGCCGACTCACCCTGCGCCGATGAACGTTGCGCAGGAAACCTTGGGCTTTCGGCGAGGGAGCTTTTCACTCCCTTTATCGCTACTCATGTCAGCATTCGCACTTCTGATACCTCCAGCATCCTTCTCAAGACACCTTCGCAGGCCTACAGAACGCTCTCCTACCACCTAAACATCCATGAGAATGTCTAGATCCGCGTCTTCGGTGCATAGTTTGAGCCCCGTTACATCTTCCGCGCAGGACGACTCGACCAGTGAGCTATTACGCTTTCTTTAAAGGATGGCTGCTTCTAAGCCAACCTCCTGGCTGTCTGTGCCTTCCCACTTCGTTTTCCACTTAACTATGCTTTGGGACCTTAGACGGCGGTCTGGGTTGTTTCCCTCTTGACACCGGACGTTAGCACCCGATGTCTGTCTCCCGTAAAATTACTCCTCGGTATTCTTAGTTTGCCATGGGTTGGTAACCAGCAATAGGCCCCTAGCCATAACAGTGCTTTACCCCCGAGGGTATATTACGAGGCACTACCTCAATAGTTTTCGGAGAGAACCAGCTATTTCCAAGTTTGTTTGGCCTTTCACCCCTATCCACAGCTCATCCCCTAACTTTTCAACGTTAGTGGGTTCGGACCTCCAGTGAGTGTTACCTCACCTTCATCCTGGCCATGGATAGATCACTTGGTTTCGGGTCTACACCCAGCAACTTGGCGCCCTTATCAGACTCGGTTTCCCTACGCCTCCCCTATTCGGTTAAGCTCGCTACTGAATGTAAGTCGCTGACCCATTATACAAAAGGTACGCAGTCACCCCTGCTTTATTAACCCTCCGGGCTAATAAAGCAGTGTTGACTCCCGCCTCACTTCGCTACGCTCCGTGATTCGTTAGTCACCCTAATCTTTATTTCACTCCTTCTTAATCATCTTTTGAGTCGTATCGCTTCGCGATACTCCTCGAAAGAATCGAAGGCTAATAAAGCAGGGGCTCCCACTGTTTGTATGCATGCGGTTTCAGGATCTATTTCACTCCCCTCCCGGGGTTCTTTTCGCCTTTCCCTCACGGTACTAGTTCACTATCGGTCGATTACGAGTATTTAGCCTTGGAGGATGGTCCCCCCATATTCAGACAGGGTTTCTCGTGCCCCGCCCTACTTGTCGCAACCCTAGTTCCACACTCGAATTTTCACATACGGGGCTATCACCCACTATCGCCGGACTTTCCAGACCGTTCTGTTAATTCGTGTGCTAAAAATTGCAAGGCTCTTCCGCGTTCGCTCGCCAC